>Ga0325414_1001128_pt1 | contig 24973 bp, 18 predicted proteins | sample PopdelMetagenome_8_FD_206183 | JGI IMG/M metagenome (GOLD analysis project Ga0325414, IMG submission 206183) | Populus deltoides microbial communities from Bellville, Georgia, United States - Leaf-PdKOR-R3 | ecosystem: Host-associated > Plants > Phyllosphere > Phylloplane/Leaf | place: USA... | reverse complement strand
CATCACCACTCCATAGGAGTCAATGTAAGGCGATCCCTTTACCTGGGATCCTAACATACACTAAATGTATGCTAGTCCATTCATGGCGATCCCTTTACCCGGGATCCTAACATACACTAAATGTATGCTGGCCAATACATGGTGATCCCCTTACCTGGGATCCTAACATACACTGAATGTATGGTAGCCAATACGTGGAGATCCCCTTACCCAGGATCCTAACATACACTAAATGTATGCTAGTCCATTCGTGGCGATCCCCTTACCCGGGATCCTAACATACACTAAATGTATGCTAACCAATACATGGTGATCCCCTTACCCGGGATCCTAACATACACTCAATGTATGCTAGACAATACATGGTGATCCCCTTACCCGGGATCCTAACATACACTCAATGTATGCTAGTTTATGCCACAAATCACACTTCTCATATTTCCTTTGTCAGTGATAATTTCATCACTTGGCAATTCACATAACAACTTTTCACCTTGAATACACATACATTCAGTAATTCACATTTCACATCAATAATATATTAAATCATGGAATTTAACTAGAAAGCATAGGTGTGAATCACCTACCTGCAATAGAAGCTCTACTCGTGCTCCCCTACTGCTGCTGTTGCACCATGCCTGTGGTCCCTCCTGCAAATCACAGGTTTATCTCATAAATTTTCCTCACTCAAGGATATGTTTTATAATAACCATATCAATAACCAATAAGTCTTTCTTTCAGTCATTTCTTAGTACTTTATGTTTTTCTCATTTCACTCATTATTATTGTCGTTCTTTGTCCAATCCTAGTTATCATTCCTTTCTTTATATTTGGACTATCACTATCCAACTGTTACTGCCTCGTTTTTGAACTGTTACTGTCTGACCTCTCCTCAGATTTTTAACTATATCTAGAGTTATAGAACTCCAATTCAAGCGAAATTTATGGAGTTGGAAAGGTAAGACATGAGGCTACAAGTTCTATGTTTTGAGAAGAACTCAATTCTTCCTCTAAGATAGTCAAAATCGCTCATCAACAAACACTTAGACTATTACTGTCTAACTGTTACTGTCCATTTTTGAACTATTACTGTCTGATCTCTCCTTAGATTTTTAACTATATCTGGAGTTATAGAACTCCGATTCAAGTAAAATTTATGGCGTTGGAAAGGTAAGACATGAGGCTACAAGTTCTATGTTTTGAGAAGAACCCAGTTCTGCCTCTAAGATAGTCAAAATCGCTCATCAACAAACACTTGGACTGTTACTGTCCAACTGTTACTGTCCATTTTTGAACTGTTACTGTCTGACCTCTCCTCAGATTTTTAACTATATCTAGAGTTATAGAACTCTGATTCAAGCGAAATTTATGGCGTTGGAAAGGTAAGACATGAGGCTACAAGTTCTATGTAGAAGAACCTAGTTTTTCTTTTAAGATAGTCAAAATCGCTCATTAACAAACACTTGGACTGTTACTGTCCAAGTGTTACTGTCTATTTTTGAACTGTTACTGTCTGACCTCTCCTCAGATTTTTAACTATATCTAGAGTTATAGAACTCTGATTCAAGCGAAATTTATGGCGTTGGAAAGGTAAGACATGAGGTTACAAGTTCTATGTAGAAGAACCTAGTTTTTCTTTTAAGATAGTCAAAATCGCTCATTAACAAACACTTGGACTGTTACTGTCCAATTGTTACTGTCCATTTTTGAACTGTTACTGTCTGACCTCTTCTCAGATTTTTAACTATATTTGGAGTTATAGAACTCTGATTTAAGCGAAATTTATGGCGTTGGAAAGGTAAGACATGAGGCTACAAGTTCTATGTTTTGAGAAGAACCCAGTTCTGCCTCTAAGATAGTCAAAATCGCTCATTAATGAACCAGACCTGCTACCCTATAGGGTCTGTCATGAAACAGTCTCGGTTGGTGACCCATGACTGGAGTTCTATGACTCTAAATTGAGCAAGACCAATTTCATTAGTTGGTAAACATCCAAAACTACAATTTCTATGAAGGAAGTTGATCCTAATTCCTTCATTCTCCTACCCAAAATCTCCTTGAAGGTCAAGAGACGAAACTGTCCAGATTCATCAACTTTTCCATTTACACACAACACATGAAGTTCTTTACTTTAACAACTCATACTTTTTCCTCAATTCAAGTCTAAGAACTCAATATATAAATTAACATCCAGGCATCAATTCATAATCGACTTGAAATGACTCATAAGACCAGGTTTAGAATATCTTACCTGGTGTGAATCAAGGCTTCGATCCCTCCTTTTCTTTCTAATGACAGCCGACCTTCCCCTCTTCTCTTCTTGTTCAATTTTTTCTTGTTAATCCCTTTTCCACCAGGGTTTATATTACCTATAACCCTCAATCTGGGATGGGTTCTTGAAATTTTGGTGTTTCTCTCTTGATTTGTAAAAATAGATATAAAAACTCCCTCTTTTCTTTCTTTATGTAGCTGCAGATCTGTTTTTGGTGAGAATAGGAGTATTTATGCTCTATAATTATTCTTATTTGCATTTAGGCCCTATTTTCTTTAAGTGTATTCATTTTTGGCCCCACTTCTTTTTAGTTTAGTTTATTTTCTTTAATTTAATCCAGCGTTAGTTTTTTTCTCGGGATTTACAAAAACATTCTTTTAATTCCATATAGGTACTTGTTCAGCCTTAAGAGAAAAGTAAAAAACAAGACGCGTGTTGAGGATTCGATATGCGAGGCCTATATTGTTGAAGAGATTTCAACATTTATTTCGTACTATTTCGAGCCTCAATTGAGTAAAAAAAATCAACTGCATTCCAAGGCATGATGATGGTGGAGAAGTGCCTTCGACTCGTATCAAAAAAATATTGTGAGGGAAAGATATTTGTCTAACATAATTATGTGCTATTTAATTGTGATGAACTAAAACCTTTTATTCAATAAGTGTACTACTTAACATGTCATTATTTTTTAACAATTAATCTCATATAATATCATAAACTGATACATTATTGAATTCCTCGTAGGCAACACCATCAATATTTATTGTTCCAAGACTCACAACTAACATCAATATTTACTTTTCCAAAACTCATAGCTAACTAAATTCCAAATCTTTTGATTACAAGATGAACAATTTTCCACGTGATTCAGAACACATGTAAGTATTATACAATTATTTTTATCTCTCAAGATACTTAATTTCATTAAACATTTCTCATTAACTATTCATAGTTAGAAGAGGTAATTGAATTGCAATATCATAGTAAACAGAATATAATTTTTTTTATTCAAATTTTATTGGTATGACACAACTGACAAAGAAATTAGAGTAGATCCCCATTATGGTTTGGTCAAAATTAATTCAAAGGCTAGACTCCACAACGTCGACAATGTTTTTGTTTTCGCCAAGCAATTCCAGCAAGTTTATTACATATACATATACACTCATTCCTTTAGAAATGATCGTTTAAGAGTTGATTGGTTATCCATAGTGAAAACCAAACTCAGGGGTCGTGTGATGTTGTTCAGGATGGGAACAATGAATTAATTATGGGAGATGATGTCTTTCAACTTGGTGAGTTAGTTTATCCATATCGAGTTACTCTATCTAATGACTTAGAAGATGTTGACGCTTAGTTGATCAAAATTTTTGCATCACCGATAATATTTTTGTTTATGTTGACGCTTAGGAATTGAATGATGTTTTGAGCTCCAACGAAGATACATAAGTCGATGAAGATGATGATAACGATGAAAACAACGTAGAAGATTATGATGGAGATGAGGACGAGTCAATTGACGAAGAAAGAAGATAATTCTGATTAATTTGCACAACATGAATTTATAATGCCATAAACTATAATATAATATTTATGGACGAAACTCACTTTAATGTAATGATAATGGTGTTAATTTATTTTTGAATGACAAGGAAATATTTATTTTATTATTTTAATGTGAACTGGTGTTCTTGTGTTGTGCATGCAACTATGAATTTAAGTATTTGCATGATGAATAGATATGGAATACAGATACAATCTGGCATCAGACATAGTTTTACATCGATGGAAATACCAACGAAATGTATCCATTGGTATATTCTAGTGGGAATGAGAATTGTTCCCCTTTTTCTTGGCATTGTTCATGGTGTTAATTACACACAAATATACCGATGAAATATTTCTATCGGTATATTCTAGTGGCGATGAGAACTGTTTTCTTCTCAAGAAAGTGATAATTAATGTTTTTTTTACCAATAGAATCACCAATGGAATTAAATTTCCAATGCGCTGACAATTAATGCTTTTTATAACTATGGTACACGTTTCCCAATGGAATCATCAACGAAATGAGAATTTCAAGGTGCTGGTAATTAATGCTCTTATTGAATGTTGATTGTTTAGTCTTTTGCTGATGAAATCACTAACTAAATGAAAAGCTATCAATAATATTTGGAGGGGTTTCTGAAATTTTTTGTGCGAATTGAAAATTTCAACTTGACTTCACAAACAAAATCACCGGCAGAAATTTTAAAGATACTAACATTTAATATTCCATAAGGAATTTTATCAGTAAAACCTAATATAAAAGACCAGAGGCATAACAGACGGGGCTTCATCTTCTTCCTTCATCTTCTTTCATTCTCTCTCTTTTTCTCTTTTTTTCTCTCTTCTTCTTTATTCTCTTATTTTTGTTTATGACCCGAGCCGAAATTAAGCATCATCTTCTCTTCTCATCCTAAGGTATGTTGTCTTTCTTCATTTTTCTTCTAATTTTTATATTTTTTAGGTTATTTAACAATCCCTTTTCATTTATTTTCTTTTTCTTTTTTTAATTTTAATTTTCAACCAACACTAAGAATGCCATAAAAGTAAGAATTTTTCATTCCTTTTCTTTTTTATTTGTGTTTTTTTTGTTGCATTATTATTATTATTTGTTATTATTTTTGTTCAATTTTGTGTTGAATTTAAGTTATTTAAATAAATTTTTTCATTATTTTGAATAATTTTGGTTATTGTTTTCCCAATTTTGTTGTTCAATTTCAATTAAATATGTAGTATTAATTTTAATTATTAATTTGAACTTTTGTTAATTTAGATTACGTTTTTTGTAAATTTAGGATTAAATATATTACCCCTTAGAAAATGAGAATTTTATGCGAAATTAAATTATTCTAATTTGTTGGAAGAAATTTAATAAAATGAACTGGTTTGTGGCATATATGTTTTGTATTTACAGGTTTAAAAATTTTAAGTAGCCTCTGATATAAGGAAGGTGCATCAGAATGTTTTTAAAAAATAGAAATCATTTAATTTTTTCCCGTTAATTTGTGTAGATGTCTAGGGGAAAGTTTATTGAACGTCATGAGTACATAATCACTACTAGTTTGATTTGTTTTGTGATGCTAACGACCATGAGTCATTAGGTGCCAACCACAAATAGGCACCTGAGGCACAAGCATCGACTTATGATGCGGGGTCATTAAGTGTGTTGCCGCAATGTCGAGGGGTTGTCCCTTCACAACAGGATCCATTTTCTCGCAAGTACAAGGCCCAGTGGAATGACAACAGTTCAATGTAAGTTTGATTTACTTTCACAAACACATGTTTAATAATTTTTTAAAAAATAATTTTATTTAACAAATGCATGGTTTTCAAGGTTTAAGGTTTATATTAACTTAAATATATTTTTTATTATGTTAATTTGGTTAGTTTATTGAAATTACTAAAATTTTTCTTTCATAGATTTTTATTGTAAAGGAAAATTCGAATGGGAGAGAGATGATGATAATGTTGTGATGAGGGTTTTGGAGAATCATGTTACAACTAGGTAAAATTAAAATTAAAATAATTTTTGTTTCCAAATATTAAAATTTATTTTTCATTTACTAATTGATAATTTATTAGTAACATATAAGTTGTGTGATTTTTGGTATAAGGTGCAAAAAAAAAAAGAAAAAATATGAAAGAAAGCAAGCTTCTAGCCTGGAATGGCATGACAATTTGGAAGGATTTCAGACCGCCATATATATTGAACGCTGTATGGCCGAACTACATGTAGCACATGATGTCTGCGCATTTTACTCGATGGTCACAGTTCGGTATAAAAAACCGGCATCGATATGTTCCCAATTGATTGGTGGTTGGAGGAGAGATACGAGGATGATCATTCGACACATCTGATTCTTGATCTAGATTTGTGGTTGGAGGTAAGATTGTCTGGTGGACTCAATCGAAGTCAAGTGTACGAACTCTCTTACACTTTGACCAAGAACTTGTGGACAACCTGGAGTGTTTCGATCGTTGGATTTCTCATAATCATTTCTGAGCACTCAAACTCCTGAGTTCAAGGCGATGTTAGATAAACAAATACAAGATCGGACCCATCTTATTGAAAAATATGAACTACTCATTGCGGATTATGAAGAACTCTGCCGAGTGGTAATACAGATGAGATCACACATGGATGGTCCATATGCTCCTCCTTATATTCCCCACGGTCCCCGTGACGACCAACCTCCTCCTCCTCTGGTGCCGCCTCTGTTTTAGATTCATTGTATTTGAACGTACAAATGTTTAAATTTGTAATAAATATTTAATTTTATATTATTTTAATTTCTTTTTATATATTTTATTTTTTTATTTTAATTATTTTTCTACTTCTGTTCAATATATATTTTTTTAAATATACTTTAAAATATTACTGACGGACCACATCCATCGGTATATTTCAACGAATTTCCTCTTGAACGATCCTTTCTAAAGGAAAAGTGTATATGCAATAAAGTTGCTGAAATTGCTTGGTGAAAACAAAGACATCGTCAATGTTGCGAAGTCTAGCTTTTGTATTAATTTTGACCAAACTATGATGAGGATCTACTCGGATGCCTCTATTAGTGGTATCATACCAATAACATTTGAATAAAAAGACTATATTCTACTTGTTATGATATTGCAATTCAATGACCTCTTTTAACTTTCCATATTAGTCAACTTTAAACTCATTAAAAGTTGATCTCTTAACACAAACTCCACTATTATATGTCTTTCTACCTTAACCATACTTTTTAGTATGAAGCACACGTCCATTGATAAAATACCAATTATAACACTTCACCTTTCTTTCAAAATTCAGACTTAGTAAATTCAAAGCAACACTAGCATTTCCTTCTAATTGATAAACCTGGTACATGAATTACATCTCTATCATAGTTAACAAGAAATGTGTAATGATATTAAGTATCTCAAGAGATAAGAATAACTAAATAGTCTTTACATATGTTCTGAATCACGTGGAAAATTGTTCATCTTGTAATCAAAAGATTTGGGATTAAGTCAGCCGTGAGTTTTTAGACAGTAATAATTTATGATGTTGCCTCTAAGGAATTCATCAATCTATTAGTTTAAGATAGTATAAGAGATAAATTATTCAAAAGTAACAAAATATAGAGTATGATACTTTCTGAATAAAAAGTCTCAGTTCATCGCAGTTAAAAGCACATAATTATGTGTTTGTCAGAATTTTATTTTTTGTCAAATATCTTTTCCTCGTAGCATTTCTTAGTATGGGGTCATCTAAGATGGGAGAATATTGACAAGTTCTTAATCGAAGGCACTTCCCCACCATCGTTATGCCTTGGAACACGATTGATTCATGTTCTCAAGTAAGACTTGAAATAGTACAAGATAAATATTAAGATCTCTTCAACAATATAAACCTCATAATTAGTACTTAAAAGTGCATTTTTATCAAGGTTTTATATCATCATTTACACTTGAAGTATCAATAACTCCTTAACTAGAGCATGTTTTATAACAACAAGTCTAATATTATAAGATACCTTTAATTTATGGTAAATATTCACTTTAAATGCAGGCTTATCACATAAATCAAAAGATTGATTGATGACTTTAACTACTGAAATTGAGAAGACAAAGAGAGGGCTAAGCTTAGAAAAGAGATGCTGGTTGAATTCAAATTGGAACACCATTCGGTTATTGGATCATAACTGGAGCTGTAAAACTTGGATTTAGGTCTGGTTTATATGGATAGAAAGCCGTTACCGGGGAGGTAGGTTACTGTATAAATTTTATATTTTATTTTCTTTTTTTCTTTTCACTTTTATTGTTTTTCTAATTCTTGTTTTTTTCTTTTCCTTTTTCTTTCCTTTTGCACGTGCATGAGAGTTTGGTCATATACATTAATTGGTAGACTTTGTAGGGTATCCTTATCATTTTCAGAAAATATGGCTGAAGAAGATAACTATCACTTTATAATGAGAATAATAAGAATAATCGAGTTAGAACACTTAGAGACCACATGAATCCTACAAGAACAAGTGCACCCTTATGTATAGTTTTCCCTCCTGATGCATCTCACTTCAATTTTAAGCCAAGCATTATTCAACTTTTACCTTCTTTTCATGACTTAGATCTAGAAAAATCATACTTGCATTTGAGATAATTTGAAGAAGTTTGTAACACTTATAATAACTTAAATTGTAGCACGAACACTATTAGATTAAAGCTTTTTCCTTTTTCATTAAAAGATAAAGTTAAAACATGGCTACAAAATCTTAGGTCAGGATCCATTCGTGATTGGGATGAAATGCAACAACAATTTTTAAAGAAGTTTTTTCCATCTCACAGAACAAACTCTTTCAAAAGACAAATCACCACTTTCACTCAAAAACCAGGAGAAACATTTTACCAATGTTGGGATAGGTATCGAGACTTGCTTAATACTTGCCCTTATCATGGTTTTGAAACATGGAGATTGGTTTCATATTTTTATAAAGGGTTAACAACTAAAGATAGACAAATGGTAAAATTGATGTGCAATGGAACTTTTAAAGATAAAGACCCTAATAAAGCAATGAAATACCTAGACTTGCTAGCTGAAAATGCTCAAAATTGAGACACTATAGGCACTTATAAGGCACCAATTAAAACTCAATCTCATATATCTAGTGGAGGAATGTACAACCTTAAGGAAGATCCTGACCTCTAAGCCAAGTTTGCATCTTTAGCTAGAAAAGTCGAGGCACTAGAATTGAAAAAGAGTGGTTACTTAAAATCTGTTCAAGACATTATGTATCAAATCTGTGAAACCAATGAACACTCAGCCAATGACTGTCCAACTTTACCTACTTTCAAGGAATGCCTCCATGAACAAGCCCATGCTTTAAATAGTTTTCAAAGGCCCAATCATAACCCATACTTGCAAACATACAACTCTGGTTGCAGAAATCACCCAAATTTCAATTGGAAGAGTGATAACAATAATGCACAAACTTCACAACCATCGTTTCAAGCACACCATAATTTCCAAAATTCTCATGGATATGCACCTCCTTATGTTCCCCCTCCTAAAAGAAATCTTAAGGAAACATTGCATGCATTCATTGAAAAGCAAGAGACAATCAACACTCAAAATGCTCAAACTATGGTAAATTTGAAAGATACTCTTGCAAAGTTCACATTTGCTCTCAGTTTTCAGGAGAAAGGTAAGTTTCTATCTCAACCTCAGTAAAATCCCAAAGGGCAATACAATTCAAGTGCAAGTAGCTTTAGAAGCCAACACATGGATCAAGTCAAGTTAGTCATTATTCTCCGTAGTGGTAAGGTCATTGAAAAACCCATTCTTGAACCTTGTGAGAAAGATGATGAGTTAATCTCTGAGGGTAAGGAAGGGGTTAAATCTGAACATTGCAAAGAAAAGACTGACTCCTCACCAGCATTTCCATTTCCCCATGTCATGACCAAACAAAGAAAAGTCAATCACAATTCTGAAATCTTTAAAACTTTCAAACAGATAAAGATCAATATACCTTCGTTGGATGCTATTAAACATGTACCTTCTTATGCTATATTTTTGAAAGACTTGTGCATCGTGAAGAGAATACTGAATGTGAAAAAGAAAGCCTTTTTAGCCGAACAAGTAAGTGTAATTCTTCAAAACAATAATGCTTTGAAATATAAAGACCTTGATTGTCCTACAATTTCATGCTTTATTGGAGAACATAAAATTGAAAAAGCTTTACTTGATCTTAGAGCTAGTGTGAATTTACTTCCATATTCAGTTTTTCAAAGTCTCAATCTTGGTGAGTTAAAACCAACTTCTGTAACTCTTTTACTTGCTGATAGATCTATGAAAGTGCTTAGAGGAGTAGTTGAAAATGTGTTAGTACAAGTTGATAAATTTATTTATCATGTAGATTTTGTTGTCTTGGATACACAACCTGTTGAAACATGTAATTCAATTTCTGTTATTTTAGGACGTCCGTTTCGTGCAACTTCTAATACATTGATTAATTGTAGGAATGGACTGATGAAGTTATCATTTAGAAACATGACATTGGAGATGAATATTTTCAACATTTACAAGCAACCTGGAGATGATAATGATTTACAAGAAGTAGATCTTATTGAAGAATTAGTTTATAATCAATTTGAATCTACCTTGAGTAAAACTGATTTTGATGAATCTGAAGAATTGCAAATGATTTATTCTCAAGAAGAAATCAAGGACAAAAAAGGCACTGACAATGTTGTCGCAGATCATTTGTCAAAATTGACAATAGATTCGACATTTGACATCCCACCAATTGATGATTACTTTCCTGATGAATCCTTACTTTCTCTTAATCTAATGCCTTGGTTTGCTAATTTTGTCAATTTTCTTACTTTAGGATATTTTCTAGCTCATTGGAGTACCCAAGACAAAAGAAATGTTTTGAACGAAGTGAAGAACTTTTATTGGGATGACCCTTACTTATTCAAATATTATCCTGATCAAAGATTTTGAAGATACATTCCTAACAATGAGGTAAGTAGTGTCATTAAATTTTGTTACTCTGAGGCATGTGGGGGTCATTTTTCATCAAAAAAGACAACTGCAAAATCTTACAATGTGAATTTTATTAGCCCATCATATTCAAGAACACACATGCATTCTGCGAAACTTGTGAAAATTGTTAAAAAGTTGATATTGGTCAAAACATTTTGCTTTATAATTCTCGATTCCATTTATTTCTTAGAAAGCTAAGATTAAGATGGAGTGGTCCATTTATTGTGAAACATATGTATCCTTATGGGGCCTTTGATATTGAGAATCCAAAGAATGACAATGTTTTTAAGGTAAATGGACATTATTTGAAAGCTTACCTTGATAATTTTCCTAGTGAAAATGAATCCATTGGTTTGAATGATCTTGTATATAAAGATTGATTGTTTTGTTCTTCTCACATTATTTTTGTGTTTCTTTTTGATGTGACTCTTGTTTTGCTAGTCTTTCTCCAAACCCGGTCAAATGGCGGATAACGGTACTCCGTGACTCTTAGTTGGTTCTTTCAGTTTCCCATGATAACTGATATTTGTGTATATATTTATCACAAATGTATACACAAATATCAGTTATCATGGGAAACTAAAAGACAATAGGATAATTAATATAATCATATTAATAATTTATAATCCGATTGGAACCTCCTTTGTGTGTCGTTTCCAGTTAAGTAATAAAAAGATTTTATATTTTACTTATTTGAAATACCATTAGTGGATCATCTAACCTTGATAATTGTTCTATCCTTGTTTAATCCTTACATCAATATCACATCTCAAAAGTTCTATTCAACTCCTTTTCATTTATTGTTTATAATTTATATAGTTCACCTCCCTATGGTTCGACCCAGATCTTGTCGGGTTATTTATTACTTCGACACTCTTGCACTTGGGAAAAGGCATCAATCTTTTGATCGTGTCACTTCATATATTGAAGCCTCAACATTTGCCTTGTCTTTCACTTTTATCTTAAGGAACAAGTACTCGCATGAAATTAAATAAATGTTTTGAATTTTTTTTTTTTAAAGAATGATGCATGTGTAATCCTTAACCTCTCGAATGGATACATCTATCTATATTGGATCGAGCCTTTAAATTTTTTCGTAAATGGTAGATATATGGGTAGATGCTTCATTGAGTCGAAGAATGATGAAGGGAATATCATCTCAAGTTTATAGATTGTCTGGATGATATTTGTTTCAAGTCTCTAAAGAAGTAACTAATTTCCGTGAGTGTATCTCATATCCTCTTTGGCAATAAATCTTGGTAAGTTAGTGGAATAAGTGTTTGCATAAACCTGTGGCAGTCATGACTTTTCATTCCATATAATCTACAATCCTCCAATTTTAGCAACCTTGATATGTTCAAAACATGTCTATTAGGAAAACACGGACTCTTAAGTTATTAGTAGGCAAGTAACTTTGCATTCTTGTCTTAGATGGAGCTAGCTTGGGGCTTTGGGACCTGTGATCCATCATAAACCAACTTCATATTCTTACAGTGATAAAACAAAAATATATCCATTCTATCCTTGATGTTGTTCTTTGTCTTTCCTTTCATATCCATAACCGTGTTGAAAATATTTTCAAACATGTTCTTTTCAACATGTATGACATCAAGGTTATGGCGGAGGATATACTTTGTTTTACCTAATTGTGGGTCAAACCAAAACTAGAAAACTTTTGCTTACCAGATTGAAAACCAAACACAATGTCATCATACTCCGACACCATGTTATACAATTCTTCACCTGACGGTAACGGTGATGCAACATCCCTTTCAACATTGTCAACAAAGAAGTCTTTTCTATTTTTTATGTACTTGTGATCCATTGGCAAGAATCATATGTGGCAATAATTAAAAGATATTTTACCACTATTTGTTAACGTGAAGGCCTTGTTATTTTCTATATAGTATGGACATGCTAGTTTTCCATACGTGCTCCAACCAAAAACCATTCCATACATAGAAAAATCATTGATTGTTTAAATCAAAGCTGCCTTCATCGAAAAGTTTATTTCCTCGATACATCATATGTCAAAGCCCTAGATGACCACAATTTCTTCAACTCATCAATCAACGGACAAAGAGAAATATTTATATTCTGATCTGGATTATTAGAATCAGGTATGACTGTAGATAAAAACATGAACTCCGACCTTATATACATTCTCGGTAGCAAGTTGTAAACCATGAGTATCACTGGCCAACAATAATAAGGAGCAATAAATGACCCGAATGGATTGAATCCGTCTGTATATAACCCAAGATGTATGTTTCTTAATTCTACTAAAAACTGAGGATGCACCCTTTAAAATGTTTCCAGGTTTTACCATCGGAATGGTGCACCATCACTCTATTTACCACATCATGTAAATGATACCATGTCATATGCTCAGCAATCTTTAGTAACATGAATAACCTTTTATAGTCTAGGTATGATTAGAAAGTATCTAAATTTTGTATGTACGATAAGAGTCCTTCCCTTGCCAATTCTGGGTTTATAATGAATATGTCCACATGTTCTACACTAGGTCAACTCTCCATTTTAAAGGTAGGACAGCATGTAGAAATTTGGACACATGTTAATTTTTTGGTATCCTAGGCTAAGGGATTTCACAATGAATTTAGTAACATAAAAATTCTCTTTCAGCCTATCCCCTTCAAGTAAAATGCTTTTTGCTTATTCAACAATTATATCATAACCGGCCTCACTCAACCCATGACTTGACTTAATGGTGAACATATGTGTAGCTACCGATAATTTATTGTGATTTGTGCACCCATTCCATCAGTCTTTCAAAAGATAAAAAAAAAACTTGGTCTTGTCTGTATTAGGTTCTTCATCTACTATTGAACATTGGCTGGTATAACCCTGATTCATTCACATCGCATCTATAACTATATTCCTATAAGAACTACTATTGTCAACAACAACTTCATGCATATTGCTATAATTAAAAGTTAACCCAATCATCTTTTCTACCATGGTCTTGTAAGGAACATATGGTTTTCCATGTGCAAACCAACACAAGTATCTCTCTACGAACTCTTTTGGTAAAAGATGCATCGTTACAACATCTGGATCGATAAATTTTTTTAAAACTTATACCTTTTATATGGACATTTAATACCGCCTCCACTAATATTTCTCGGATTAGATAATGCGTAATTAATAAAATCTTGAATCTCATTACAATAATCTATCCTACACAACCTTCCGGGTGAATCTCGATACATCCATGAACGATCATCCATTACTTATGTCAAACCTATATAGAATATTGATGACAACTTGTATTAATTATGTAAACTAAATAAATAACAGAACATTGATTTAATTCAAACTATTTTAATAGTAAAACTAAATATATGCAACTCAATAAAATTTGAATTAGAACAAGGATGCTAACAAACTGAGTGTTTAGGTGACTGGATTTGTAGTGAGAGGTTGATTTGTGATAAAATTGAGGGGGGTGTTATGGTGTTTTTTGTAGAGAAAAATGGAGGAATAAGGGGGTGTTATGGTGTTTTTTGTAGAGAAAAATGGAGGAATAAGAAGAAACGGGGGAGGGAGAAAGGAGGGTCTCTCGTCAGGTCATAAATTAAATATTATAGATAGATTTACCGATGAGTTTAAATCCATCGATAATTCTATCTATAAAAATGACTTGTCATCATATTTTTTTATCTTTTTCTCATTTTGTTTTCCACTGTAATTCTCTCAGTATATATCGAGAAAATATTTTTATCGATGTTTATCAATAACTACTACGATGGTATATTCAATTGGATAAATTTACTGCAATTTACTGACAGAATATTTCTATCAGTGTGTCCATTTGTATTTGCTAATTTTTTGATAATGTATGTGGTTTATAGTGGATGCCAAATCCATTCAATTATATGAACCACTTTACCAACCATCCAGCTGCTACATTAGGCTTCTAAAGGGTTTGTCTCAAAAGTTAGGTGGTAGCTAATATATAGGATGAGCCTAAAAATAGGAACGTTAATGCACATTGTTTGGTGGGCATATATTTACGTTCTAGCCCGTTCATCATCTTATTAATTATATACCTGCTTCTGTTTTCCCATCATTTCCCTCACCAACACCTCATAGACAATGTCTATAGTTATTGCTAATATATATAATTTCCATCGATAGTGGTCAAGTGCAAGTGGCTTTTCCAAACACGTTTTGAATTCTTTAGACTATTAAAGCAATTCAAATTAACAGAAAACAAATACAAACATAAGAGAGAAAAAGGTTAAGGTTTTCATTAATCACAATATTTTGAAAGTATGGCTTTAATCTAAATATAAAGAGATTATATATAGGTTAAACTGTAAATATAATTCTACCCTTAATAAATAAAACAAGAAATATATATATATATATATATATATATTAATATCTCCCCTCAAACTCACAATGTGGCAGCTATAAGCATCGAGAGTTTGCCAACTAGAAAATGAAAATGAGAAATGGAATTTGACTTAGTAAAGAAGTCTGCAATCTGCAAAGAAGAATAAACAAAAGGTAGAGTAATGGTGTCATGCTTGAGATGATGACGAGTAAGATGACAATCGATCTCAATGTGCTTAGTTCATTCATGAAAAACCGAGTTGTAAATAATCTGAATAGAACTCTGGTTGTCACAATACATAGGAGTAGGATGAGAGAGAGAAACTCCCATATTAGCAGTAACTAACGTAACCAAACAATCTCTTTGGTAGTAGACGTCATAGCACGATATTCTACTTCGGTTAAAGATTGAGAAACAATAGACTATTTCTTGTTGTTCCAAGAAATAAGAGAATCACCTAGAAAGATACAGAAACCGGTAACAGACTTGCGACCTGTGGAATAACTGTCATAATCAGCATCAGAGTATGCATGCATGCAGCTACAAAGAAGAGGTGGATGGGAGTAAAAGACTCTGAAAGACCGTACCATAAAGATATCGCAAAATACAAAAAACAGCTGCCCAGTGAATTGTAGTAGGAAAAGCAACAAACTAACTAATAACATGAACAACATATGCAATATTTGGACGAGTAATAGTGAGATATACCAAGCTCCCAACAATAGTGCGATATAAGGTAGGATCTGTCAAAGGTAGACCATCAGAAGAAGAATACTTGCGTTAATCTGAATGGTAATGTCTACAGTCTTGTTATCAATAAGTCTAGCCCGCTGAAGAATATCTGCAACATATTTCGACTGAGAAAGAAGATAACCTCTATGTGAGTAAGTTACCTCAATACCCAGGAAATATCAAAGATAACCCAAATCCTTCATTTTAAACTGTCTAGCCAATTCTGTCGTCAAAACTGAAATATCATCAATGTCATCACTAGTAATAATCATATCATCAACATGTAAAGACAAAATAATACAACCTATATTAGTGCACTTAATAAAAAGAGCAGAATCATAACTACTAGAAACAAATCCAAAAGACGAGATCACAACAGAAAATTTCTCAAACCAAGCATGAGACGCTTGTTTTAGACCATATAATGCTTTCTTGAGCTTACAAACATACCCAGAGTCATGTAAAACACTAGGAGAGGGCATCATATAAACATCTTCTTGAAGATCTCCATTTAAGAAGGCATTTTTAACATCAAGTTAGGAGATATGCCACTAACGAACTGAAGCTACAACAATAAGAGTATGAATAGTAGTCATTTTTGTAACTGGGGTAAATGTCTCCTCATAATTCATACCATACTGTTGAGAGTATCCTTTTGCAACCAACTTAGCTTTGTATCGCTCAAGAGACCCATCAGAATTAGTCTTGATCTTATACACCTAATGACAACCAACAACACTCTTACGAGGAGATAGAGGAACCAAATCTCAAGTATCTGTCTTATGCAAAGTAGAAAGTTCCTTATCCATAGCTTGCTGCCAAAGAGGATCAAGGATTGCCTTCTTATAGGAAGAGAACTTAGAGAGACAATGAACAGAAGTTAAAAAGAAGTAAAGGATGAAGAATAACAAGAATAAGCGAAACCTGGTAGTTTTGTGGACTTACAAATACGTATGGATGAACGTAAAGGTGGATCCATAATCTCAGACAAAGCTTGGGGGCTGTAGATGATAATTGAGCTTTAGGTGTGCCGGAGAGTAAAGTGTCAGTACTTGCAAAATAATGAGTAGAAACAGAACGAACATGGGAAAAGGTATCTAAGGTACTGGGAACCTGAGATGATAAATTATCAGAATTCTCAAAAAAAGGATTTATATGAATAATATCAAATCTAGTCAAGCTATGAGTAGTGGATGGAATAGAAAAAGAAAGGTATATGCTTGAGAAAGATAACATGATAAGAAACATAAAGTTTCTGAGTTATTGGATCAAAACAACAATACCCCTTTTTACCTTCATCATAACCTAGAAAGACACAAATAACAGATCGAGAGGACAACTTACTACGTTCTGTATGAGGACGAAGAACGAAACAAGTACAACCAAAAACTGTAGAGGAGGAATAATCAAGGACATACCCATATAACTTTTCAAAATGAGAAAAACCTGAACTATGAGAAGATGGGATTGTATTAATCAAACTTACAGCAGTAAGGACAGCTTCTCCCAAAACTTACTAGGAACAAAAGCAGACAACAAGAGAGAACGAGCAGTTGTGACAATGTGCCTATGTTTTCTTTCAACTATACCATTTTACTAAGGAGTAATCTGCACATAAAGTTTGGTGAATGGTTCCATCTAAGGTAAACAACTCACAAAATTTATTATAGGTGTATTCCCCTTCCAAATCACAACTAAAACATTTGATAATAACAAAATCTTGAGTTTTAACAAGAGCTCAAAAAGCTGTATATATCTCAAAGAATTCAGAATGATGTTTCATTAAATAAACCTAACAATAATGAGTATGATCGTTAATAAAAAAACATAATTTCGAGACTCTTCTTTCGTAGCATCAGGAAAAGGTCTTCATACATCATAATGAATCAATTCAAATGGGAAAGAAGAAACAAAAATACTTTGATTGAAAAGTAAAATAGAAAATTTTGCTAATTTATATCCACTACAATCAGAAATATCACAAGGTTGTAAATTTTCTAAAGCTCCTATGGATGCCAAAATTCTCAAATGAGAAGACAAAACATGACTTAGACGAGAATGCCATAAATAAAAACTAGAAGAGGAATGACTTAAACAAAAAGAAGACAAATCAATAGTAGTAGTAGCAGCGGTAGCAGCAACTGACACTTTTAACTCATCTAAAATATATAGTCCATTCTCCCTATGGCCTGTTCCAATCAACTTCTGAGACTGCAGATCATGTACACAACAAAAGAAAGAGAAAAAAAATGACTAAATAATCACCAGAATCACATAATTATCCAATAGAAGCAAGATTCAATCTAAGTTTCGAAATAAAATAAACATTAAAGAGAGACAAGTGATGTATGACAACATAACCAACACCTGCTAAAGGCATTAGAGTGTCATCATCAGTCATAATAGGGATGGAGGGTGAAGGGGACATAGAGGAAAAAGATGAAGAATCTGGAGACATATGATGTGAAGCACTAAAATCTAAGACTTATTCAGAATGTGACATATACTTGAGGAACTATAAGGCAACTAACCTATGGAAGAAGAAGTAGACATTGTTTATGGCTGTAAGGAGAAAAACTTCTGAAATTGCTCAGCCAGAGTACTAGGATTGGTGATAGGGCCTGATGAAACTACTACTGCAATATTGTGGTGTGGAGGTTTATAACTCTGAGATGGTCTATTAGCATTAGATTGTAACTGGCTGCCAAACTTTTAAACTTGATTCTGTTGTCTCAACTTAGGACACTGAGTCTTTCAATTACCTTTCTGCTTACAAAAACTGCACTCATCAAAGGCAACCTTTGTATAAGGCTTATTTTGATGATTAAAGAATGACTTGGAGGGTACTGCTAGTACAGATGGATTCAAAACAGAAAGAATTCCCTTTTTAGAATAAAACTAGAGATGTATTTCTTCAGCTAATAACTCACTGAAAACAGAGTCAACAGAAGGCAGTAGAGAACGATGTAGAATTGAACCTCTGAGCCCTTCAAAATCACTGCAAAGTGCTGTTAAAAACTGTATTAATCGTTGTTGTTCCCTACGATCAATATAGGCACTACACGCCTTTAATTCTGCTGATTCTATAAGAGCCAATTGATCCCAAAGATCTGTCAATAGAACTCTTGAATACTCATATTCTTCTGGTGAAGAGCTCATATGTCATTCTCTAACTGATACTGCTTTGCAAAATTTGTTTGCGTGAATAACCTTTACAGATGATCTCAAACCTCCTTTGCTGTCTCATACTTCGCCAACAGTGTACTTATGGAATGCTCAACAAAAGTGTTAATCCGAGTAATAATCTTTGCATTGTTTGCTTCTCATGCATCTATCAAAACAACATCCCCTTCCTCAGTATTCTTAGGTACCACTAACATATTCCTACATCTTTTTACCCTTAAGAAAATTCCACATTACATAACTCCAATACGAATAATTCTTCTCATCCTACCTTACACTCACAGATTGAAGCGAATCATCTCTTTCAGTAGCCATAATCAACAATCATAGAGAACCAGAATGCAAAAGCAGCGAAAAACAAAATATCAAATTGCAGAAATTGAACGGATATCGCAGAAACTAAACAAATATCTTCTCGAAGTTATACGATTACTCCAAAAACAAAAAATTGCAGAAATAGAACGTAAATACCAAGTTGCAGAAACTAAAGAGATGACGGAATACTAGATTTGCAGAAACTAAAGGGAAAACAAAATACCAGATTTGCAGAAACATGACAAATATCACTCCAAAAAAATTCCATGAAACCAGCTTTGATATTATGTTAAAGTAATTCAAATTACCAGAAAATAAATACAAACATAAGAGAGAAAGAGGTTAGGGTTTTCATTAATCGCAATATTTTAAAAGTATGGCTTTTACCTAAATACAAAGAGATTATATATAAGTTAAACTGAAAATACTATTCTACTCTTAATAAATAAAATAAAATAAAAAAATAAATATATATATTTCTTCACGCAACAACTTTCATTCCATTCAAATTCTGTAACTATCATTGACAATTTGAAGAAAGGTAAGCATCTATCAGCCGACCTGGCCACGAATCTGCCAACGCTGCTACTTTCTTGTCAACCTCCAGGTTAGAGAGAAGACTACTTGATCGTTACAAGGGTTGTTTGAAAACCAACATGCAATTCGAGAAATGCAACCTTCAAGGACTATAAACAAGGTTTAGAGGTTGACAAGAAAAGTAGCAGCGATATATATGTAGCTATTCTATCTACTTTTTATATAAACCTTCCTTTTTATATTCCTTGTACTCCATGCCCCAAATAACTTGAGTAAGGGCAATATTATCTTTTTATATAGAAGGGAGACACCATATATCAATAAAAACTATTTTTTGAACATATTAATAAGCTTATGTAAATATACAATTAGGAAATAGTTAGTGGTTAGTTAATTAATATTCATGATTTTTTTTATAACTAGAGTCATAAGATATTCTGCTACCTAGGCAAATGCTCTTCAGCAAGAAGAGTAGTTGGCAGGTTGCTTATTTATTTTGAATTTAGTAAGGAAATTTAAGTCCAATACATTTTTTTAGAATGGTTTAATAGAAATATGATTTTTGTTTTCTCTCGTTGTTTTCAAAATTTTAAAACCAAAAATAAATATTACGTTGAGAGACAGCAAAATCAAGTTTGGATGATATTTTGAATAAAATTGATAATTGGTTGCTAAAATTTTTGAATAAAAAAAAATGATTTTCAAAAAATTGTGAAGGTTTTAATTTTTTTGAATAAAAAAATATTCTTTGCTTTTGTTTCCAAAATTTTGCAAAAAAAACCCACAAATGATCCTAAATGGCGCATAAAATACACACTAATTTTCAAATTCCCAGAATTTGTATCATGTACGATACAAGACTAAAGAGTGAAATAATGATTGCAATATGAACTCGAAAATAATTATTGATTGAATTCCAATATCCAATTATTATGATAACAGAAATACATGACAAGCGTGACATCATCTAACCGTAGCATCTGGAGACAGCGTGAACCACAAACATTGGCATTAGCCCCATCAAAATTAATGTGTTGTGCCCTAGTAAAATGACTGCTTTCACACTTTTAGGGTTTTGTATCTATGAAAAAAATTATTATTTTATTTTATTTTTAATATTAACACTTTAAAAAAATCTAAAAATATTTAAAATTAATTAATTTAAAATTAAAAAAAAAAACACAATCCATCTCCATAAATAAGCTTCGTCCTTTATAGAGAAGTCAAGAATCAGAAATTTTATTATTTTATATATAATTTATTAATAATGTTAAACAAATTACAAGAAAAATAGTTTGTTGAACCAACTTTAAATATTAAGAGTATAAATTATGCACCTACAAAATTAACTAGCAGAAAACAAATTCTTCAACCTAACATTTTATAACGAAAGAAAGCACAATGGACAATGCCAATAAGTTATATTTTCTTTTCTTTTTGGACATGAAGAAGGAGTTAAGCTAATTTCTAGTGAATGTAACGAAAACAAAATAAAAATATTTGAAAAAGAATAGTAAACAAATTAATTAATGATCACTCCAGTAGAATCCATATATTTCTAGCCCGATTACCTACTTCTGCCGGCGGGGGGGAGAATCCTTAGAGTAGTTCCGACGTACTTTTCACGAATTCAAGCAAATTTAACATTAATGAAACTTCGAGGAACTTAATCATTAAACCTTGACCTAATTATTGGATTTATCGACATCAACAATTGAATAAAATTCAACACTAACTCCTTTTTATATATAAAAAAAATAAAATAAAAACGTAAAATCTTAATCAATGTAAAGACTGTTAATTTAAATCTTCGAAAAATTTCCCTTAAGAGAATTTCTTACATAACGAATAATTTGGAACCAATTTTTTTTCCTTAAAAAAAACCCATTGGCCATCTTGTTTCTGAATCATTATTGTGTCAAAATGATGTCATAATGCTCTAAGCTTGAGGTGTGAATGCGACAAACTAGACAACAATACTTGGATTTGGACATAAAGTGGTGACCTCCATGTGTGTGTCAGTGAGAGAGAGAGAGAGAGAGAGGGAGAGACGGAGGAGTAAATGAAGAATGCAAGAAGTATGCAAAGCAAACCATACAGGGTTTATCATTTACAAGTTTTCCACTATTTTCTAAATGAAAAAAAAACGTTCAAATTTTTTTTTTTGTATACAAGTACTTTTTAATAATATAAAAGTTTAAATTTTTTTTTATATTTAGTTAGTTTTATAAACTTAATTTTTATTATAAATCTATTAAAAATATTTGTTTAGTAGACACAAATCCGCACTGCACCATGTGTTTGTATTTTTTGCGTAAAAATGATGTCTAGATGATACAAGAGCGTTTCAAATAAATAAAAAAAAATAAATGACTCAGGTCATAACTTTAATTATATTTAGTAAAATTGTTTTATTTTAATTAAATGATAAAAAAATTTAAAAACGATAATAAATAGATAATTTTTTCTTAAAAAAACACAATAACTTGAAGAAAAAAACAAGGAAGTACATAACTAGATTAAAAGAAAAGGTAAAAAAGGGCTTGAGTCAACCAAAGATAGTGTCATAAACATGTAACTTTGATAATAAAAGATGAGCCAACTCGAGTTAATTAGCAAAACTTGTGGCTTGGATTATAAGATAGAGATAGCCCAATAGATAAAAAAACTAAAGAAAACTACAAAGCTTATTTTTTATATACAAAAAGAAACTAATGTCAAACAATGAAATTTAAAAAAAAAAGCAAAAAAAAATATCGACCTACATTAACTTTTCAAACCTATAACCCGGATCATTAAACCGAAAGCACCAAATATGAAAAAACCATGAAGCCCAATTCCTAACAAATCAAAGAATAAGGGTGAAAATTAAAATAAAAAATAAATTAGAGGGCAAGGAACTTTTTTTATTTGAGGGTTAAATTAAAAAGAAAAGTAAATCTAACAGAAGGAAACAAAAAAATCAAAAGAATGATGACTAAATTAGAAGAAAAAAACAATACACTGGAAATTTGGATTGAATGATGAAATTGAGAACAAAAAAAAATCTAATACATGATAAATTAGAATTGAAGGATTAAGTTGAAAACAAATAAAATTTTAACAAAAAAACAAGGACAAAAATTAGAAATAAAAAGAATAAGAACAAAACTAAAAGCATCAACAACAAAAAAGACCACCTTGTATTTTTAGGGCAGGAGAGATAAGAAAACAAAAAAGGTCGACTAGCGACAAATCACCTCACCACCATTAACATTCACCACTCTAAGATTAAAAGAACGTGATGATGCATCTAACAATTTAGTAGAAGAGCATTTTATATCAATGTGAGGTGCCACACGCATCACACAAAAGGAATGAGGTGCCTTCCACATGCTAACAACTTTTTAGAATTAAATAATATTTAATCAATGTTAAAAGACAAGAATGTCTTTGATTACCCTGGTAAAAAAATCTAAAGGAAAGGACCAAAAGGCCCTTGAACCTATAGTTTAAATGTTTTGATTCCAAGTGTTTACTTGTCAATTTATTATACATGAATAAATAAAAAGACAGGTATATATGCCCCTCTTCAACAATGTTATAAATTTATTATACATGACAAATATGCCATGTGAAAAGACAAAAATACCACCGGAACAAAGGCAATTGGTTTTTTCGGAAGGGCAAAACCATCATTTTACCTTTCTCTTTATCAAAGAACCATCTCAACCCAATAGCTTAAGTTGTTAGGTAAGGTTCTAAGATATGATTTATATTATTCTCTAACACATCCCCTCAGTTAAAAGGCCTTTAGACTTGAAATTTGCACAGGCTCACATTACCTTGTGCTTAATTTTTTATCAAATAAATGGGGATGGTAAGATTCGAACTCGTGACCGCTTGACCATTAAAATTCTGATACCATGTCAAAGAACTTATTGGGTTGAGATGGTTTAGTAGCTTACTATGTGGACCATTAGAAACATCCTATTGTATTTCTCTACATTGTCAAAGAACCATCTCAACTCAATTGCTTAAGCTGTTAGGTAAGGTTTCAAGATATGATTTATATTATTCTCTAACACTCTTTAATTTTTTATATAATATTTTAATGATAATTTTTAATTTAAATGAAATAAAATTAATATTATACTATTAATTAGATTATCACAAACACAAAATGTTAAGATGGTTATTATAAATTATAGTTTTAATTTTTTTTATGAAAAATAGTTATAATATTTATGTACTCTTCTTTTAAAAAAAAAATCATCTTCATTTTTAATAAAAGAATATTTTTCTGATTTTTCATTGAAAATAGAAAGTTGAAAAAAGAAAAGAAAAACTAAAAAGGAGAATTTAACACCCTTGGTTTTTCAGCTTTATCATTCCTTGTGTGTCTGTTTGGGAGTGTGGTTGTGGTTATTTTTTAAAATGTTTTTCACTTGGAAATGCATTAAAATAATATTTTTTATTTTTAAAAAATTATTTTTAATATCAGTGCATCAAAATAATCTGAAAATACTAAAAAAAATATTAATTTAAAATAAAAAAATAAAAAAATTTAATTTTTTTCAAGAACATTTTTAAAATATAAAAACAAATAGGGTTGTAAACTTCAGGTGTCTATTTCCATTCTCTTCTTCTTGTTTTTTTACTTTTTTTTTTTTTGTCTTCCATATTTCTAGTCAATTCCAAGTGTATATTATCACAATGGGTATGTTTACTTCATGGGTATCTCCATAATATACTAATTACTTCTATGCTGCTTAAAAGACTATATTAAATATGAATTGGCGTAGGCTAATTGATTGTCTTGTTTGGAGTGATTTATTCTTGGAGAGATCATCCACTGGATGATGCTAGTTTGATATGTCACAAGTCAATGAATTCTGACCATTTAAGATTACCGAGTACTAGTAGTCGTCCATTGATATAATTTTGGAAATTGACTATGAGAAGGGGTGAAACCGAGGGAGCAAATTGAGTGGTCTAAATTTATATATTTAGCTATGCGTTC
>Ga0325414_1001127_pt1 | contig 24998 bp, 23 predicted proteins | sample PopdelMetagenome_8_FD_206183 | JGI IMG/M metagenome (GOLD analysis project Ga0325414, IMG submission 206183) | Populus deltoides microbial communities from Bellville, Georgia, United States - Leaf-PdKOR-R3 | ecosystem: Host-associated > Plants > Phyllosphere > Phylloplane/Leaf | place: USA... | reverse complement strand
TCTCACGTTTCAAGCATTAAATAGAAGGCCCCATGGGGCCACGGATGAAACCTCGTGTAGCTAAGCTAGTCAGAGAACTTGGTTGTTTGTCTATCACTTGAGAATATAAATATAGTCGGGAAAAACTGATAGATGTTGGATAACTAGTTTGAGGTTCCATCATGAAATAAATACAATCAAGTAATTTTTTGAGAGTGTACGTTGATTGTATAACTCCATTAAAGATGCTATTTTTATTTTTTTTTCCTTTCACGTTCACATTATAGAGAGACTCCAGCACATTTATATAACAAATCAAAATTTAAGCGAGTATATCTAATCAAACATGAGTGTCTTTGGGTCGGAGAGGTATGATGGTTTTTTTTTAATAAAAAACATGTATTTTTTTGCTTTCAAGAGGTGTGATGTATGATTTAAAATAGTTGTACCTTGAAAAAAAATCACCATACATCCCATACAAAATATGTTAATTTCTAACATATAAATGAGTAAGGGTGAGTAAAAAAAATATGTTTTTATATGATTTTTTTACTGAGTTTCGTAAAAATTTGTTTAAACCCTGTTTATTTTTGCGTTTCAAAAATACTTTTTTAAAAAATTTAAATTATTTTTTTGCTTCAAAGTAATATTTTTTTAGTATTTTCAGATCATTTTGATGCGCTGATATCAAAAATAATTTTTAATAAATAAAAAAAATATTATTTTAATGCATTTATAAGTAAAAAACACTTTGAAAAGTGACCACAACCATATTTTCAAACACAACTATCAAATATTTTATATATGTTTTTTTCTACACATAAACTTCAACCATAATTTTTACCAAACATAAATTTAAATCCAACTAACTTACTTTTTTAATATTTATTTTTTTCAATTTATAACCACAAAAATTACTCAAAAAAAAAAAACAAACTGACTCTAACCGTCTCCCTAACGGTGCTGTATTTCTGAAATGCCCGTGGCCATGGTAAGTGGAATCTGAGAAAATTAAGTGGGATGTCCGCTGATCTTCTTGTGATGATGATTTTATTTATTTTTTTAAAAAATAAGTGGTGTGACCTTTTGTTTTTTTTTGAAAAAAAATATTTAAAATAAATTTAAAATAAAAATAATTTAAAAAACAGCCACTGATCCCTCTCGCTATCTCTTCGTTCATACTTGGGCTAAAACAGTGTAACTAGCCCCTGGTTCTCATGAGTCATGATAGTCGAATAGCTCGTTGATTTGGGCCGAAGCTTTGCGCCTGACGACCAAGGGCGAGGGCATCTTGGATTCTTAGCTCCTCGAGGCTCGAACCGAGGGGGCTTCATTTTTATATCCTTTTTTTTTTTTTTTTTGTCAGGGGTCGCAAACTCAGCAATTTTCTCACACGTCACAATTTTATTTGTCAATGTCGTTTAAACCTTGTGAAAAAAGTTGTCATATAAACATAAAATAAAAAATTGTCATTCGGCTAAGTATATCTCTCTCTTGTTTCGGACAGTTATACAATCATTTAATTTCACACCTTTTTCATTTTTAATTTATTTTTTTCATCAAATTGATATGAAAAATCAATTATTCATAATAAATAAATAAATTATTCTATCCAGTTTTATAATTTCTAACAATTAAAAAAATAATGAATTGGAGTAAATTAATTTTTTACGAATTGAATAAAAATAATCAACCAGATAATATATATTTTTTCTATTAAAAACTATGCAGGGAAGTTTTTTTTACCGAGTTTTTGACACTGTGAAGGAAAATGAATATCACCATTGAAAATTAATATAATAAATAAAACGTATAAAATATATAAAGAATTGAAAGTTGTTCATATTTTGAAAGAAATTGGATTTAGTGATGAAAGGTGAAGATTGGATGATAACAAAAAAAAAAAAAATGCATTTCATGATGAAATTATTATCTTATGTTTTCATGTTATATTTTAACTTTGCACTGGTGAAAAAATTTATTTGATATATGATTGGTTTAATTATATATTTTATTTCCAAATATTTTTGAATAAATGATAAATGACCTGGCAATCATAATTTAAATATATTATTTTTTTAATAAATTATCTTTTTTACCGTAATTATAAAATATTTTCGACCAGTGAAAAAATCACCATTTTAAGTTAGCTATACAAATTAATGAAACAATATTGATTTATTTGTCAAACATTGCACAATTTCTAATAATGTATATTAAGGGAAAAAAGAGAGAAGAAGATCTGACTAGCACTCCCATTCGCTGGGAAATATGATGTCCAAGAAAATAGATTTATTTCCTAATCTCGAGTGAATATGATGCCCAGGAAAAGCCAGAATTCCATTGCATTTAACTTTTTTATAGCAAAATAAAAATAAACAAGTCTGATATCTAAGTTGTATATGTGATGATAATTCAACAATTAAAATAATATTTTAATTTTTTAATTAAAAATGCATTAAAATAATATTTTTTATTTTTTAAAAATTATTTTTCATATCAGTAAATTAAAATAATTAAAAAATAATTTTAATTTTAATTGTTTTTTTCAAATTTTAAACATAGTTTTTGGCCCAATACAAAACACCCTCTAAATGTGGCGGCAGAGACCTGGGCTCGATTGCCAACAGTTACTTTTTCGTTTTTTTACCCTTCTTGTTTAATTTTATGCTTAACTAATTAAAGAATCCCTAGCCGTTGATTTTTTCGTTCTAAATTTCTTCACAACGAAAGGTCCAGATCAACAGGTCTAACAAATGTTAAAACCCTAGAAAACAAAATAAAACCCTAAACTCTACCATTCCCCGCCACCCACCCTCGCCTGTTGATTTCCAGCTGCAGAGAGAGAGAGAGAGAGAGAGATAGAGAGACAGAGATGGGAAGTGATAGCGAAACAGAGAGATCAAACATAAAAGAGAAGAAGAAGATAACAAGCTTGGCTCCCATTGCCAAACCCTTAGCTGGCAAAAAACTCTGCAAACGAACTCTCAAGCTCGTTCGTAAAGGTACTGATTTTTAACTATTAACTAGCAACTTCATTGATGGTTTGCAATTATTTTTTGGGGTCCTTATTTTTGGGTTTTGCTTTTCTTTACTTGCTTGTGTATGTATAGCATCCGAATCAAAATGCTTGAAGAGAGGAGTGAAGGAAGTAGTGAAGAGCATTCGTCGTGGCCATAAAGGGTCTGTCTTGTTACTTCTGAATTTTTTTATTTGACTGTAAGCTGTGATGAATAAATAGCTTAAACTAATTGAAATTTTCGTTTCTGTGACAGATTATGCATAATAGCTGGAAACATTTCACCAATCGATGTCATTACTCATGTTCCCATCTTATGTGAAGAGTCTGACATTCCTTATGTTTATGTTACTTCTAAAGAAGTAAGTTCTCAGCTACGTAATATTTCTTTAATATTATTTTTTCCATTTGACGGGCTAATCATAGCTAAAAAATGCGTGCCAAGTAACCCTAGTACCCTGCAAGTTTATTTCTTCTGTTGGGACCTTTTCGTTTTCTATTAAGTGTTGTTTAATCTTAGATTTTTTTTTCTTAGAATGCTATTTCTGTAATAATGTTCATCACGCTTGATTAAAAGAAAGGCAGATCATTTAGTTGTTGTAATGTTTATATTTTAGTTTTTCCTTTTTATCATTTTGAATCAGAATTACAGCTATGTACTATTTTCTGTTCTTGTTTGGACTGTTCAATTGTCATCCAACATTTACCTATACATCTGGCTTGTTATGGAACCAATCAACATCACAATTGTGCATGTTACTTGGGAAGCGATCCCAATCTTCAACATGTTTGGGCCCAAAGCCTATGAAATTATTCCAGAGATTTACATCTCTACGACCCTTTAATATCCTGGTATTTTAATATCCTGGCATCTTATTAGTAAATTCATGGAGGTGGAACGCTTCAAGATGCTTATTGAAGTGGAAGAATCCTTTCTTTGGGCTTACAATTCTTTGTCAATAATTTCATGGTCATTTTGTGGCATTATTTTTCAGGACCTCGCTAGTGCTGGGGCCACCAAAAGGCCTACTTGTTGTGTTCTAGTGTTAACCAAGCCTACCAAGGGGGAGATAGGCAAGGAGGATCAAGAAAAATTGAGGGCAGATTATGATCAAGTTGTTTCTGATGTATCTGAACTTACTTCCTCACTTTTTTGAAAGACAAACGCAGCTGTGGTGTGATTTCTTTTGCTAACTAATGCTACCAGTACCCTCGCATTCGTGGTTTCTATTTCTTATGGTCTGATTAAATTTACTTGCCTTTGAAACGGGACAAGAATCTATTGCTGTTTTTTTCTTTGATATGGAGTAGAATCCTATTTAGCTGACTGACTACTACTTTCATATTGAAATGCTTGATATATTTTAAATGATTGAACTCAATATCAGCTTCATTGCTTTAAGCATATTGCGATGGTGAAAACTGAAAAGCAGCTAGAACGCACGCATGCTCAAATCCAAGTGTGTATATTGTTGGATGGCATGTGTTTCTTAAGATTTGGCGTGATATGAGGTAACGTTCATGCTTGCTGTCGCAAAATCTGCCAAAGCTTGGATGTCCTGTGACATCTAACAACTTAGCACGAGATATTGCAATAAGGAGCTAAAATGTAGTTGACATCTCTAGAAAAAGGTTTAATCTCCTACCACTCTGGGTCTGCGTGATTAATTGCAGATACTTGGGTGATGTCGGAGGATATCACGGGAGGAAGGGGTTTCCTCTCCTTAGGATCTTGTGAAAAACTTTATACTCGAAAAATTCTCGGATTTGTAACTGGAAGTCAGTCCAATGAGAGATGCAAAATCCTCACAGTTTTGGAAACCAAAATCCCCTTGTAGCGACTATGTGTTCTAGTAGAGCATGTGAAAGGGGTGAGATTGAGGCTCGTTAGCAGATGGATCTAGTCATCTAGGTTCAAAGAACTTTGCACGGAAAGGAAATATCATTATGGAAAGTTTATTCCAACATGATGTGCTGAAAATTCCTTCTGAAATTGGTTCTAAATGTGCCGAGCTTAGGGCATCACGAGCCGCTCAAAGTTGCTCCTTTTTATTTTCCGTTGTCTTGTATCAATTCGCTCACAGATCTTTACTTTTATTAGAAAGCAGGAAAGTTGAGAGTTCAAAAAGGAGCTCGTAGGGAATTTATTTTGTTTTTGTAGCTCCTCGTCAGTTTTACTGAACAAGGTCACTAGCCAAAGCCACTTGCCCCTGCAAAGTTGAACTTTGAAGAGCGTCTTAATTTTGATTTGCGGATACACATGCCCCTGTTGAGAATCCAAATCAGAGCTGTAAATTGTCGTCTCTAAAGTCATAACTAGGTTCAGGATATCTTAGATAGACTTCATCTAGTTTATACCTTAACGCCATTTTCTGTGCCATGCTTGCTTGTTCTCCAATGTTTTCCTTGCCTACAACCATGGTTTATCTACATTTTTTTCTTAAATTTCGTGGATCAACAGCTACCAGCCAGGCCTCTCTTTATTATCATTGTCTGATGTATGCAAGCATGGGTATAGAATTCTGTTGCTATAGCATTAGACTTCAATGTATAAAGTTGCATGATTTCTTGTCTTGGCATTGTTGGTTCCACTTTGCTTTTTCTAATGCTTCAAAATAAAAATCTTATTATTAACAGGGACGCTAAGAAGACAGATTTGAACTGTGATCTTCACTTTAACATGCCAGGATCCTGCTTTAGTGACTGATTAAAGACCACCTAAAAAATTCTTAAGATAGGAAAAGCTGAATTACTGTTAGATTCTCTTCTTTAATCACTGATTAGGCTTAAGTGACTCCCAGCAATAAAGATTTGGACCAAGTGACAAAATGAGTAAAGAAAATTGTTCTTAGACTCGAACAGTGTAATTGGTGCATGTGGGTCTGTCTTCATGGGACCAAGATTATTCAACAAAAAGCTACTTAAGTACTGTTTCCTTTTAGATAATTTGGCTCCATATGCGCTCATGTACACTCACCGATACGCATTTGAACTATTCTCTCCCCTTACCTTATGGCTGCCTTTGGTACTAATAACATTCCAAATATAGCCAATGAGAAGAGTTTTACAGGGAGGAAAAAGACATCATCAGGTGACTGTTGCTTTCCTCGCCCTCTTTTTTATTGGGTGGTATCAGGAATTCAGGGAGAGAGTAAAGGCCGTGCACGCACTACAAAAGGGAAGTCTTAAAAGGTATGGCTTGCGTGTGAGGTATCCTAAGCTTTTAAAGTGCCCCCTTCTGGAACAGAATTTATTCTGCCTTTGCCTTTCTATAGAGGGAGCCTTGCTAGTATTTGAACACACCTCTTGGTTTCTGATTAGGTCAAAATCATTCGTGGAACAACAATTCAGTGGTTGTTTGGTATTTTTCTTCCCCTGTTCTTGAAATCCTTGGAAATAAAAAATGAAAACTTGTTTGTTTTAAATTTTTCTATTATCAACAGCCACCATCGCAATTTACCATTCCGTTTGGTTTTGAAATCCTTTGACAACTGCTTATCAGATCCTTACCTTGAGTTTTTGCTTTAGAGAACTTCAAAACGAAAAGGGAAATGACAATAAATCAATAATGAATTAGCAAGGCCGTTGGAAGGAGGTAAATTTGTTGCCAGAGATACAGTTTTGTAGACTTCACCAGCACTATCCTATAATCCTAAGTACTGTCATCTTACCTTGTTCCTTGATTTTTTTTTCTTTTGATTTTCCCACCGACCGAAAAACTTGTATGAATCATTGCTTTAAAGCAGGCTTTAACCATTCTATAAATGACATGAAAAAAGCATTTTATCAGTATTTTTCCGCCCTTGCAATAAGTCACCATGGAACTAAAGCTATCAAGGAGTACATGACAGTGCAGCTGACCCGTGAGAGGATCATGTCTATTGGGTAGTGGGTGCATGACCGAAGTGGGAGATGGAAGAAATGTGTGTGAGGTAATTAGGGCACAAGGTGGGGTTAGAGAGTGTCGACTATTTTGGATGCTTTGTAATGTCTTCTTTTTAATTTTTAAGGGACAACGTCTGATCCGAGTCGTGTGAATTGGTACGTATTTTGTTTGCTTTGAAAGAATAATGGTGCTCTCTTTTCTCTTTATGCAATTCAAACAAGCCAAGTGGTAAGAAAGAGCAATTATTTCCTACTCATTTGTTGGATGTCCATGGTGCATATCTTCATTAGGGATACTAGTCATCAACTTCTCTTGTTTTGACTCCTCTTTTGACCCCAAGCCCTCGGTAGCCATTGCTCAATACGTCCTTCGGTATCGACTGGCAAGTTCAGCTATGTTAAACCAGGAAGGGGAAGAGTTAAATTTAAGGCGTTGGAGCTTGAGCAAAGCAGGGATTTCCTTGGCTGAAATAGACATCAAATCTTTATCAAAATCTCAGGGCGGGGACACGCACCATGGATCCACTAAATGGAGTACTAATTGGTCGATGGGGGTGAAGGGAACGACAGCATGCACAAAGCGACTTTGCTGCTTAATAATTTACAGCTAACGTTAACCCAAGGGCAAATCCACTGGCATAATTGGTCCTACCACACTCTTTCTCTCCCATAATTTTATATTCTTAGTGTGCCATGTCCCATTCACAAGAGAGATAAGTGGTAGGCGGGCCCTAACTTTCCTGATCTGAATCCTACCTCACAGGAGTTCTTTCTTCTCAGTCGTTGCAATGCAATTTTCATGCCTTTTAAAAGGCGGTGCATGCAGCTAATATATATCCGACTGTTTTTTATTTTTGGCTACAGTATCCAACTTTCTTTTAGAGAGATTGTGATTTGTTGGTGTTAAATCCTTTATCAATCAACCACCAAATAAAGATACAGATTTTTTTGGATGCATCCAAATTTCCTGCCTGATATATATCTTCAGCAGAATATCCATTTTTATTTTTGTGGCTTCTATGCATATGCTAGTCTCCACCTGCATATATAAGATGCTCATATTTCCCACAAGCTCATCCAATTGGCTATAAATATTGACCAAAATAATAATAATAAAAAGGAAAAGAAAAGAAACAACCATGCTTTAGCTGACGTTTTGTGTACCGAAAGTCAACTCCTGTAGCGAGGCCAGGGCAAGAGCGAGGAACAAGAATCGCTCAGTTGAGAGGCATTTAAGGTGAAGTCTCTGTCAAATGCTGGTTCCTTCTGACCATAGGAAATCATGCAGAGGCATTAGCCAATATCCATGACATGGGAACTGAAATTGCATTCGAAAAGAGTTAAATGTCTCTATCAAGACCTAAACTGCGTTCGAAGTTAATTAGCTAGCTAGTGTCCATACCAAGTCCTAACCCTTATCTTAATTGTAAGCTTTATGTCGAATCATTAACAATAATGATATACTACTTCCATTCCATGATGATCATGAAATATGTTTGAACATCAAGTCAACGGCCATTATTGAGTCTGCTTTGCACGTGCTCCTATCTACTACAAGTGCTATCAATAATTAATCTGTTACTACAAGTATTTTGTTTGTAATTGGACCCTAACTCTAACTGTGTGTGTACGCGCGTGCTGAGTGTCTTTGTAAGAATACATTTAAGTTATCAATCTGATTTAATTTTTTTTATATATTTTTCCAATAATTTTGTTGTATTATGTTAAAGCATAAAAGAGAGGGTCTAGATGCATTAAACACAATATTCGGTTTTAAACAAGCATTACCAGGTGTTGAGTTGATGCCTGATGGCAGTAAATGCACAAGGGATGATAGTTCTGTAGGACCCTTCATGAGTGTATAAATACATATAATTTGTAGAAAGAAAGAGAGGGGCAGCCTTTACCTTATAAAGCTGGTTGCTTTTGGGATAGTTTAATGGGACTGTCTGTTGACTGTGGAGACAATGGAATTGTTTTGGAATCAATAAAGCAAAACCCAACTGGGGTATGAGGGAAATTCAAAGGAGAATAAAAAAATGAAAGAAAATAATAGCAAATGTGAGAAATAATTCACACAGCACAGATCTTACGAGGGGCAAATCACTACATCACGAATCTCCAAGTTTAATTCCCTCGAGATTGTCATTTTTTCTCTTATAATAATTAAAGCTAAAGTAAGAGAAGAAGAACGGAATTTTGAGACGTAATTTTTTTAAGAAATTGGCCAAGTGCTTCAGGGAATGTTGGATTCCCACAGGCCACAGCAGAAGCGTAGCAAACCAAAGCAAATCCCAACACTTGTCCACTCTCATTGTCATCGTCTCTTTTTACCTTGACCCACAGTGATTATCGTTAAAATGCTCTTAATTATTTGATGTACATTGCTTAACAGTTAATACTTCACTTGCTTTTTCCACCTTTTTTCTCTCCCTAATCTTGGAATAGAATACAGAAATTCTTCAACAGTCCTTTTTCTATGCACTAATGCATGATTGAAAGAGGAATTCTTCTTTATCAATCATCTTTTGATATTATCTAGATTTGGTGAGTGTAGCTTCTTGCTTTATATATTCTTTTCTTACAACTTTGCGTAGCCAGTGGCAGGCACGTTACTTCTCTTTCAGAATTCTAGTGTCCCTATCAAAACCTCTGGTTTTCTCGACTCCTGGCCTCTTTGACATAAGGTGCGAGCAAGTGCAATTATAGATAAGCATGAGCAGTTGTAGTACTGCCTGGTTCTTGGTGTAATACCAAGACATAACAAAGCCCACGTCAGCACTGTTTTTATTGAATCTTTCATTTTTTTTCACACCATTCTTAACCTCCTTACCTCAGCAGAAACTGGTTTTGGCAACTATACCATCTGGTTTTATACCTTTGTTTCAATGGAGGCAGGCAAAAAGAATGCTCTTTTCTGTTGTGTGGCTTCGTTAATCTGCTTATGGACTACTGCTTATGGAGAGCTAACAGCTGCAGGTGTTAACTATGAAGGTAACTGGAGTTTTACTCAGCTACGGAGAATCCTATTTGTCTTTCTAAATCTTTTGAGAAGTTAAGAGCTTGAAGTCATATTTACCTTTTCTTTTTCCTCTCAGTGGAGGCTTTGATGGGCATTAAGAACTCATTGCACGATCCTCATAATATTCTTAACTGGGACGAGCATGCTGTGGATCCATGCAGTTGGGCCATGGTCACTTGTTCTCCTGATAATTTTGTCACTAGCCTGTAAGTAGCACTAATTACTAAACTAACCAAAACTTGGCTGAATAGAGAAGCAAATACATCGAAAGAACCCATGATTAATGAAAGTTCAAGTAAGAAAGAGCATTTGAAGTGGTTAATTTTTTTTTTTTTTTGCAGAGGAGCTCCAAGCCAACGTTTATCTGGCACTCTTTCCCCATCTATTGGAAACTTAACGAATCTCCAGTCTCTGTGAGTATTCAATCAATTAATATTCCAGAAAATATGATTTTTATATTTACTTTTGTATTTCTATTCACAATATGGTGTTTTGCAGGCTTCTACAGGATAACAATATTTCAGGACATATACCCTCTGAGCTTGGAAGGCTCCCCAAGCTTAAAACAATTGATCTTTCCAGTAACAACTTCAGTGGCCAAATTCCTAGTGCTCTGTCCAATCTTAATAGCCTCCAATACCTGTAAGCACAAAGTGTATACATGCACTTTTTTCTTTTTTTCATAACAATTTTAGAATTAGGAGGTGATCATTAATTTTTAAAGTTTCCTAAGAGTCTGAAAACTGACAGAGGGTTTTTGAGTTTGGATCAGGAGGCTGAACAATAACAGTCTTGATGGAGCAATTCCCGCCTCTTTGGTTAACATGACTCAACTTGCCTTTCTGTAATTCTCTTCAAACCCTTATCCTTCTGCTATTGCTGTATGTCATTTTTCCTTGGTAAAAGATCTATATGATTTGTTTGAATTTTGTTTAACGTCCCAGGGACTTGTCTTACAATGATTTGAGCACTCCTGTACCACCTGTTCATGCTAAAACATTCAAGTAAGTCAATCCTAAAACCTATCTGTCCTTCTATATTTCTCTTTCGCTTGATCAGAACAGCAAGCAAAATAATTGACGTTGCTTTTATTGACACAGCATTGTAGGAAATCCTCTGATATGTGGAACTGAGCAAGGCTGTGCTGGAACCACACCAGTTCCCCAATCTGTGGCCCTGAATAATTCACAAAGTAATTGTCTTTCCCGCCTGTTACAAAGTTACCTACTTAATTTCAAGTTTTAACTTCTGCTCTAAAAGTTGCTGTTGTTGCGCTTCCCTTTTGCTTTCTTTTAATTTGCAATTATTTTGCTTTTGACTTCAATTTGAAGATCATGATTGTTTTATCCTTTCTAGGCTATCAAATGCTTTTTGAGATTGTTGTACTTTCATTATGCGTTTCGAGTTTCGAATTTCAAATCTTAAATCCTATATTACTCCCTTTAAATTATGCTCAAATGTCTTTCTTTGTTTCCTAAGATTCTCAGCCTTCTGGAAATAACAAGAGCCACAAAATTGCCCTGGCCTTTGGTTCAAGCCTAGGCTGCATCTGCCTGTTGGTTCTTGGATTTGGCTTCATTCTTTGGTGGAGACAAAGACACAACCAGCAAATATTCTTTGATGTTAATGGTAAGTATGGCATAAATAGACTTGAAAAATATAAGTTGTTGACAGCATCGGGTGGTTGATAGCAACGGACATGTCAATAGTTCTAACATTTTTCTCTTTTCAAAAACATCAGAACAACATAATGAAGAACTCAACCTCGGAAACTTGAGGAGCTTTCAATTCAAAGAACTTCAGGTTGCTACAAACAACTTCAGCAGCAAGAACTTGATAGGAAAAGGTGGCTTTGGGAACGTCTACAAAGGGTATCTCCAAGATGGAACTGTTGTAGCAGTGAAGAGGCTCAAAGATGGAAATGCCATAGGTGGAGAGATCCAATTCCAGACTGAAGTTGAGATGATCAGCCTAGCAGTGCATCGAAATCTACTTCGTCTCTATGGATTTTGCATGACAACGACTGAAAGGCTATTGGTTTACCCGTACATGTCTAATGGGAGTGTTGCTACTCGTCTCAAGGGTAATGCATCCATCAAGATAGCTAACTCTATTCTGATATACCTCTGATTTCCACACAGGATGCCTAGAACCTGCGAGTCTCATAACATATGATTGACCATTCTTTGATCAAGATATGAAAATTGTGCCTTTTGTTTCTCTTGCAGCCAAACCAGCCCTGGATTGGGGTACGAGGAAGAGAATTGCCTTAGGAGCAGCTAGAGGTTTATTATACTTGCATGAACAATGCGATCCCAAGATAATTCACAGGGATGTGAAGGCTGCAAATATATTACTTGATGATTATTGCGAGGCTGTTGTGGGAGATTTTGGATTGGCAAAGCTGTTGGATCACCAGGACTCACATGTGACAACTGCTGTGAGGGGCACTGTGGGGCACATAGCCCCTGAGTATCTATCAACAGGCCAGTCCTCTGAGAAAACAGATGTTTTTGGATTTGGAATACTTCTGCTAGAATTAATATCTGGCTTAAGAGCTCTGGAATTCGGGAAGTCAACGAACCAGAAAGGAGCATTGCTTGACTGGGTAAGCTAAACAAACACGCCTTCAGATACTTTTCAGGCTAATCCAAGTCCCTTTTCTGGACATGAATGATTTTATGATCTTAATTACAGGTGAAGAAGATTCATCAGGAAAAGAAGCTGGAATTGTTAGTTGACAAGGATCTGAAAAACAACTACGACCGAATTGAGATTGAAGAAATAGTTCAAGTAGCTCTGTTATGTACCCAATACCTTCCAAGTCATAGACCTAAAATGTCAGAAGTGGTTCGGATGTTAGAAGGAGACGGGCTCGCTGAAAAGTGGGAAGCTTCTCAGAGAGCTGAAGAAACTAGATCAAGAGCCAACGAGTTCTCCTCTTCGGAAAGATATTCTGATCTGACTGATGACTCCTCGCTGCTTGTCCAGGCAATGGAGCTCTCTGGACCCAGGTGACATGATTTTCAAACAGAGAGCATTTATGAACTTTCAAAAGGATGTGATACAGCGTATGAAAACATGCTTGTTGTATATTAGCCACATATTGGAGCTCTAAAGCTGTCTCTCAATTTCTAGCTGTACAGAACCGGGATCCGAAAAAATGACATAGTTGAGTGTTAATGTCTTTTTCTGCTTGTTGGTCGAGTGAAGAATTTTTTTGGAGATGTTATGCTGGGGTTTATTGTAATGATAACAATCAAATAAAGTTTGTTCCTCCTGAACTAAATATTTTATCCTTTCAAGCCCTGAAGAAAGATTTGTCTTGGTCAGTACATGAGCATTATGATTGCTCCTGACAGTTGATAGTTTCTGGGGGCACAAATTCATGGTCAAACGGGTGGCTAGAAAGACTGTCTTGCAGAATGATCTTTCATCAAATAGTAGAAGGGGCCACCCTCCCTCTTCAGCTACAGGAAATTTCATGGCAACAAAAATTCAAAGATGCGGACCACCAATGATGGCCATCAATTGATTTATAAGAACTCAAGTGATGTAGAGGATCAGAGAATAAACAAAGTTTCTGAATGATAATTAACAAGGGTGCAGAGGATCGGAGAATAAACGGAGTTCCTGAGTGGAAATAATAGGTGTGCAGGGTACTAATACCATGCAAAGCATGTTCCTAAAACATTTAGGAAACCCCAGAAAGAACAGAAGTCAGTTTCTATAACGTACTTCATAAAAATAAAAGATCAGTACATAGAAATGTATCGTTCTTTGTTCTGCTTTGAGCTAGAGAAGTCAATATTATTATGCAGCACCCCTGAAGGAAAGAGATACAAGATCTGACAAGATTTTGTGCACGACGTCAATATTATGTACTTCATTGATGTTATAATATCACAAACATCCACGAGAAAAGAGGCATTTCGTAAAGTACACGGTGTTTCATCTTCGGTCAATGTAATTTCAGCTTCAGCAGAAGCCCTTCGAAACCTGACCAACTGAACCAGCATATTCAATATCCCATCCATGACATGTACACAAGGTGTGATACACAATGTCTCAAGCACTGGGGAATTCGCAACCAACTGAACCAGCATATTCAATATCCCATCCATTTCATGTGGCACACCGGACATATCTGTCATCTTTACAACTTTAAGTTGTTTAAAAGTACAATCTTCAGGGCACTCTTCTGCCCAAAATCCCAAATCCGGTACTTCCACAGCAGCCACTGTGGTTGATGAGCCCTACAAAAAAACCAAAGACAAAAAGGTTTGCACCAATCTTGAGTAAATTAATATACAAAGCAATGCTTCCACCAAAAATCACAAAATAAGATGCCAACATGTGCAACACAACTTACTGAGATACGAAATTCCTTCAAATTAGGAGAGTTTGTAATCAAGCAAAGAACAACACTAATCTCTTTTGTATCTTCAAAACTAAGTTGATACAATGCAATTATTTTTAGGCGGCTGTAAGTAATTGCAAGTGTTCCCGGATAATCACCTATGCTCAAATACTATCACCAACAACGCAGAATTAAATTAAGAGAGAAGGAAAAAAAAAGACAAACTACATTGCCACTTTATGGACCAAATATAAATTCGACAAGGTATTACCTTTGCGAAGTAGATGTGCACAACAAGTCTCTCAAGAAGAGGCACACCGCCTAGAAACTTGATAAAATTGCAGCTACAACTTTGCTCAAAGTATTCAGCAATATCATCATTCATATACATAGAAACAGACATGACAACTAAAAGTGGGGTATTTTCAAGACAAATATCTGTAAATTCACCTTCCAAGCACAGGCACTTGAGAATTGGAGCACAGATATTAAGAGCTAAGCTATCAAAATATGACAATGCAAGACTTTCAAGAAGCGGGCAACTGGAAATCAGACTTTCAATTACCTCAGGAGCAACCAAAACTTGATGAAGACTAGGGCTCCTCAAACACAAGAATCCTTTAAAAGCGGGAGGTGGATCAAATTTACAACGAAAAAGCTCCAAACGGATTAACTTTTACAATTGAAAAGACATGATCGCACCCTAAACCACTCGCCTTCTCCTAATTCAGGTACCAACTCTTTAATATCACTCCTTGAAAGGAAAAGTATCCACTGATCAATATCCGGGAAGCATTGCAAATACCAAGTAGAAAGCTGGAACTTGTGAACAGGTCCTGGGTGAAGAAAGAGTGCGTGAGTGATGAATTTTACCATGCGATTCTCAACCACAGGTCTATCACTGTACATCCTAACACATTTGTCTTCGAGAACAAGGTAAGAGTAGTCCATCGGTACCCCCATTTGCTTGACAAGACGATTGTTCTTACAGCATCTCGTACTGGTAATCGAGTGAGAATGCTTTCTATAATGCTCTGAGGCCGATCACTTATCGAATCCATCTCCCATTGGCAACCTCTCAGCTTAAAGAAACAAACCAAAACAACGGAAACCCAACTCTTATAGTCAATCAAATGTAACAACCAAACAATAAAAAATAAAAAAAATTAAAGAAAGTCATGATATTTCCCTCAAAATTTGACGAAATCTATAAAGAAATGATAACGATTCAAGATTGAGACTTTCATCACCTGGTACTTAACAGAAAGAAACCCAGTTTACCGAGCCTACAAACGGACTGTTATGACTTAAAATCCAAGATTTGACAACTGGCTCAAATAATCACTACCGTCAGCAATACATCTCAATTACAAAATTGAGCTAAATAGATTCGTGATATAAGAGATACAAAATGATACATGAACAAAATTCCCGGTCAGTGACAGGCAAAAAGGAGCACAAATAAGAGCAGAAAAGTACATACATAGATTGGAAATACAAGGACTGAAGTAGGAATTGATCGGGACTTTGAGAGCAACATGTTTCGATTTTTCTTTGTTGTCGGCCGTCCGTCTTTGCTGTTGTTGCTCCTGACTAGTCATTTTTTAACCTCTCGTTTTTTATTTTAGCGGCACACAGCACGTGTAACGTGACTTGCGTTTTTGGGCGTAAGGTTTCACAACGACACGCCATTTTCTCTTCGAGAGGAAGCTAATTTGGTTGACATGTCGTTTAGTTCGCAAGTCTATCTTTCCTGGTGAAGTTAATGATCCATTTTTAATGAAAGCTCACAGCAAGTTTCTGTGTGGGAGATGAAGAGAGAAAACTTTAGTATTGGTGTAAATGGACTGGAACTAGGGATTTAATCATCAAGAGTTTATTTTTGTAGAAGAACAAGAAATTTTCAAAGTAACTTCCACCCATTTTGAAAATCGAAATGCTTGGCGAAACAGTTGCCACGGTGCCATGGATCATCATGGCTGGTTCGAGGTAACGGCCCTTGCGGAGTTTTAATCATGCGATCACTGGAAAAATAATTTTTGTCCAGAGAGAGCTCCTTGTGGGTTGATGTCCCCAGAATACATCCAGACCTCGTGTTTCTCTCTCCCGGAGAATTGTTGTTGATAAATCCATGAATTCATGTAACGACTTTTCTTTATCAATGAATTTTTTCAATCGGTTTGGCAAAGGTAAACCTCCAAAATATTCTGATCAGGCTCCCTTCATAAGAACAAAAGGAAAAAGGTATTCATTGAAGAATTTTGGGGAGATGGGAAGCTACTCGGCATGTGTTTAAAACAGTATTTTCAAAATTTTTAATTTTTAGATTGTTTTTATATATTAATATTAAAAATAATTTTTTAAATAAAAAATATTATTATAATATATTTCCAAACGAAAAAAACATTTTAAAAACAAATATTATCACTGCCTAGCTGAGTACCCCGTAACAAAACCAGCCAAAGGTAAAATACCTTATTGCTATTAATTTCCTATTTCAGAATATGATAAAAAGAGTCGCCAACATGACATCAAATACAAAATTCTGATAACCCCTCTTCTACGGAGTACAGACTACCAGAGAAACTGAAGGCTTCTAACTCCGAACATAATAAACTGGATGATTGATATCTGGTTTTCCCGACCAAGAGGAGGCCTGTGCGGAAAACTTCTACGAATAATATCGAAAGAAAAGAAAGATATCTGGAGCAGGAAACAAAAATGTGAATCTAATAGAGTCAATTCTGGGCTCGAATAAACCAACAAAGTCCGACACAACCAATCGCCAATGCTGCAATAAGGGGAGCTTGGCTATCACGGACAGCCAAGCTATTCCTGTTTTTTCTTACTCCCTGAAACCTCTCTCCCATGCTATCACGAAGAAGATTGCTCAACGTATCCAACTGAAGCGTGACTTGACGCTGTGCCCGGGCAATTCCTGATATCTGTCAATATAGAGCAATCAATGAGAAGGATTGGAAGCGACTTCCACCAACTGGTTAGCATTGACATGTTCTAAACACATAGTTAACAGTACAACTCAATACCCAGATTCATTCTATGCAAACATCCTATCTTACTATACTAGTGACATCCCTGTAAGTCGATTAAATTATTTTTTCCTACTTTTGTGAAGAGCTTCAGAAAAAATTTCAACACCCTATCAGTACAAGCGTATTTTAGAATCAAAGCAGTCAACCTCTTAATTCAAATCATTGACTAAAGGAACCCTGTCAGGTGTCTGGTATTGACCTATAAGCATAAGTAGAGAAAAGATTTATGAGATGGTTTAAAGGGACCAGCCATGGTACCTCCTCCATTAAAGGTGACTCCTTAGCCAACAGAGATGAAGATGAGGAATTGGACATTCTGGATCCAGTCAAGGAACCGTTGCCTAAACCAGATACGAAGTAAGAAGTTGGAGCAGAACCATTGTGCACATCAGGTTGGAGAGCCATATTTTGTTGGCTAGGAGGGTTCTTATTGATGATTAACTTGGAATTTAACTCTTCAATACAGGTTGTGAACTCATCCATTCTATCATTTAGTGAAGAAATCTGTTCTGAAAGTTGAGTCATGGCTCCCTACACACAAGAATGTATGTGGCATGAGAGAAAATGAATAAAATAATACAAGATGACTTCAGTTATACCGCTTCGTAATATAACTATAAAAACAAGATAACAGCTATAAAGACTTGAATTCAACAACTATATGCTGGCAAATGAAGCATAACAACTGAGAAGCTAAAAGGAGCACCTGATTGGCCAGCGCAGCTGGTGACTCTAGATTTCTATCATCAAACCTATTAGAGGTTGCAGCAGGCCCAGTAAGCTTAGATAAGTTCTTGTCCCTTTGAGAGGAATATGAGTGTGACATACCACTGTTTGATGTAAAATATGATCAGTGTATATAAGCTGCCATTTCAAATAATACTACAACACATTAAGGACAATAAAGGGATATTAGCAACGTGACAAAATAGTGTCGGATGCAAAGAATCATAACAGAGTTGAATTGGTAAAGAACCTTTTGCCATTCTTAAATCTCCTGGCAACCCTATCAGCAGAGGCTCGCAAAAGTGCTTCTTTGGGGCTTGAAACCAGATCCTCATCTAAGCTGAGCTTTGTCTTCAAGTCATCTGGCAAGGCCTGCAGAATGATCAGATCAGGACTGCTTTTGCAGGAGAAGTAATCACAAGTGTTGGATATTCCCATACCATGACCTCATTTACAAGCCTTTCTAGTTGAATCTGTTCTATATAGGTACGTGGAGTGTATGAGCCTTCCAAACCTAGCTGCTCTGCAATGTATTTTACAACCAAGCGATCTCTTCCTTGCACCTACAATCAACACAGTGAGTTTTTTATAGCTCATATAACTGACTAACAATGAGAATATAAAGAGGACAAAAGATTAGCAACATCTGTTTCAATCACTACAATAAAACACTAAACCATCGCACTTACATAAATCCAGTATTTCTAATTCCTCGTCAATACATAGAGGTTGATGACAATAACTGTCGATGGCATTGGATAACATGGGCCTTGTCCAAGAACAAAATATAAAGCTCAATAAAGAGTACATGTTCGGAGTAGAATGAAACCATTTGAAACTAGCAAAAAAAGACCTCGACAAGAAAAGAAAAATGCCGAGCCAATATTATCCAAAGATCAAAGTATTTAGCACAATCAGTAAGCATTAACTACATTTGAGGAATTTAAATAATTTATTATTTAAATCTTGTAGATTTTAGTGCAATTTTACATTAACTTTGTGTTTCTAAAACTGACAATATGATCATTGATTTTCATGAGAGACCAAAACTCTAAACCTCGCACTCCTTCCTTGCTGAAAGATGCTCAATAATGGCTACCATATTAGTTCTAAAAGAATGCAATAAAGTTTAACTGCTTAAAAACACATGGTTGAAAACAAATTATCATAAGAAGTCTCTCTATATAAACTATGAAAGTTTTTCAATGGTACTGTGAGAAAATTATGGAAGTACAATAAACTTTGACTGCAGCTGAGAGAGATGTCATTTAAGTATTTAATTACTTGTGCTTTCAACCTCGACATACTTTAAATTTACATGGAAGCACTAGCTAACCTACTAAACAGATGGAAAGTATGAAATTAAATAAATACCTGAACATATTGACGATTTAGTTGTCCTAGCCAATCAATTTTCACACACACCCTATCATCAGAGAATGAATGGCTACTTCTTTGAAGGATAGCAGCTATTGTGTATCCCAAGGCCATCAGCCCACTGAGGAGTTTAACAGTGACTTCAAAAGTGATCCTTGGTGATATGATAAATGGAGCATCTGCAACCCATTCCTGAAGATGAATTATCATTAAATAACCAGATAACAATTGCAGATTCATTTTCATAATAAAACATCGTCTTAAAATCAACAGACCCATATATTACACCCAGCACATCACCATCCTACTAGGATTGCAACAAAAATTCTGAGAGGTAATGTAAGCTTTCAGGACATGCACATTTTTCTTCAGAAGTCAACTATAGCATACTGTATACCTGATGCATATGCTGGACCAGGGGCGGAAAGACATGGTATACAAAAGACAAGCTAAAATTTTTAAGAGAAACCCAGAAACTCTTCAAGGAAGAAAAATAACAAATTCCAACAAGGGGAAATGGGACAAGGCTGGCCACATTGTACTTCCCTGCTCAAAACATATCTAAGCATACCCCTCTTACATTCTTTGGCCACAAGTTCATAATATTATGTTACCATTTACCAATGCACATAGTTAATTTTGCAGAACATTAATTAGAAGGAAACTATGTTTCAGGACAAACCTCAAACATGAGATTGTATTTTCCATCTTTATTTCGCATCCTCAAATATGATTGGCATGATTCTGGATCTTCACCAGGTGGTAAAAGATAAATGTCATAAATCTGCTCCATTGTCTCTTTATAATCTTCAGAGAGAACAGGCTTGATCTGGTCCACTGTTACCTTCCTAGCTGACTAAAATAAAAATATATGCTCAGAAATCAAAGTTAAAAATACAGTCACTGGAACAACTACTGATTTGAACAATAGCAAGATAAGGAGAATCCACTTCTGTAAAGCATAAACTGCAGTAACCTGAACCAATGGTTGTGTGAGAATTGAAAAATAAAAAATAAGTAAAATAAATAAAGAGTACATGAAAACAGAGTGAAAAATAACCTTTAATATATAAGTAGGACTTTGAAATCCAGAGAAGGGGTTGAACTTGTTTGTAATTTTTATATGGGCTGTTTTGAGATCTGGCTCAATAAAGGCCTTGTACATCGGATATACCTGCAAACAGAGAAGTGGGTACTTTAAAAATCATCACCATGATAAAGTAAAAGCGTGTTCAGAGAGAAGAAAATAACACAATCACCGTTTCAGATATCTGCTGGATTATTTCCTCTGGTTCTTGGCCAGCTCGTTGGATGTCCCTTAAAACCCGTTTTACAAGATCAAAATGAACTCCCCCGGTTACAGATACTCGTAGGTCTAACAAAGGTCGCAGCTTTTCACTCAGTGCATAGATTCCTTCAATAATCACTATACGAGAAGATGGTACTTCGAGTGTCCTGTCACAGTTACATACTTAAATTAGGTTAAAGTTGAAGGTCAAGGTTTCAGTGTTCCACAGCCTGCACATACAAAACCAAAGATACAAATTCAATTTTATTCTTTTCTAATACTTTTGGGGTCCTGCTTTTCCATGATTAGGAGAGCTTAGCCCTTGCTATTCATGACTCTTAAACAGCACACTCCTGTTTCCTAGTGCATTATATTGATATATTGATAGTGACCACAGATCAGTGCATGATCTTTCCCTTGTTGTTTCATCAATGGTATGCTTTTGCTGGGAGTTCCACCAATGAATATCACTCGAGTTTTTTTATTCCCCCCCCCCCCCTTTATATTTTTACACGGTGAAAAGGGGTTTTCAAAATTGAGTTTGTGCTTTTCCCTTTCTAATGATTTCAAATGGTTCTTGGTATTTATTTCAGTTTCAAGTTGGATTTAATATGAAATGCGTCCAAGCACGAGTGCTGCTAATTTATGAGGATGATTCCAAGCAAGGATGATTAAAAATTGGTCAAGGAGAATACAGAGTGTATTGTACAAAAGAACTGGTTATATAGAGAAGTGAGAGTGTAATGTAAAAAAGAACCAGATATTGATAAATGCTAAACCATAAGGAGTGTTACAAAGACTTTCACATTTGTATAATAATGCAAAAGATACTGGAAAGTATGATAACTAAAAAATGGAGCAAAGCTCAACCTGTATCCTGTTCGGGTGCTTGACTTGAAATCATAGATTGGAACCTCAACTGGTTTCCCATCCTTTAAGTCAAGAACATTCTTGAGCAACATGTCATAGTCGGTCAAGCGCGGGTCTGTTGCAAAACAGCATTAGAACCAATAGCATACAAATGCATGATTTATCTCAACTTCAAAACAATCAAACTACTGCAAACAATGGGGCAACACTGGTCATGCGCAAAAACCAAAATTACCGTCAAAATTGCCATCAACAATCCGGCTTGAATCATTGTAGTTGTCCATCGATATGGTGGCAACACTGGGCATGAAGTTGAGAATTTTTTCAGTGAAAATGGTTTTCCCAGCTCCTGAAGGGCCTGCTATACCTACCAGTATCATTCCATCATTATTTTGTGCTAACAATTGGCAGGCGCGGATAACAATAAAGAATCCTTTCTCAAATGACAAAGGATTTTGGATTGGGACTATCTCAAAGCGATCACAGTCCTTTTTCTTAGTTAATCTGGCTTGATCTTTCAAGAGTCCCTGCCGTTTTGGGTGTGATTCAGCACCAGAAGTATCTTTAGCCATTGAAAGGAATATGTTGGTTCAAACCACTGCAAGTAAGACAAATTACAGTATAAGAACCAAAGAAAAAAATTATGCATTGTAAAAAAAAGGAGAGATTTTCCACGCAAAACTAAATGCGCTTAACAGAAGGGCAAGCCCCCAAGACATCGCAGTAAATAAAAGATGTTAATTCAAAAGGGTAAAGATCATCTTCTCATACAAATTGGTTGCTCATAAAGTGTTCAAAAGAATAATTATAAGTTTAGAGCACCCCTACTTTAACCTATAGGACTTAGCTATCGGAATTAAGAACTAATTCAGACCTCCAGCATAGCAGGCTCAATTCTGAACCTCTAGTACTACAATATTATTCGCCCATCTTCGTTCATATATGATGTGGAAATGACAGTTCCACTGAAAAAATCCAAAAAAGAGCTACATGTCCATAATAACAAGTTACGAATGAATGAACAATGGAGCTATATTCGAATTTATTTAAACAAGTGAAACATGGCAATTCAAATTAATTTCTCACTAGATAGCTAAAACAATTCATCATTAAACAATAAGTTCATGTCCTAATGCAAATTGTAATTTGGCATCAGATAGCTATAACATTGTAATTTGGCATTACAATCATATATGATAAAACTACCGCGTTTAGCATTAACAAAAGAAAAGGTGCAAGAAAAAAGGTCCCTCCAATTCAAAATATTCAATAATGAAATTTTTCAGCAAACGATTTCTCAAGAATCACACCAAAATTTACTATTCTAAAGATCCCAACAAAACCAAAGCTAATAATACTAAAAACAAAATACGAGAATGTTGATCCAAAAACCAAAACAAAATCATTTGCAAAATCAATCACAAACAAAACAAAAAAAAAGCGCCCAGATATGAAAAACAATACAAAAACAAATCCAGACAAGCCATACACCACCAAACAGGGCTGAAACCTCAGCCCCAGCAATCTGTACGGATCCAACATAACCCCATCCTAGAGCAACCGCCATATGAAGAAGCAAAATTTGATAAGAAAATGGCAAGAACAGCAAAACCCAGATTGCCAAATCGATCAAAAAGAATCAAGAAGAGAGGACTAACCGAATGAGAGTGAGCTTTCCGTCCTTTTTGGGAGGGCGAGTGGTTTTGGGCAGCTAGCAGGGGGAGTTATGACGGTTTCTCTCTATAAACAGAGTGAAATAAAATATTTTCCTTGATTTATTAAAAAAGAGCAGATATTTCCAGGATTTTACTTTTTTGAATTTTTTAAATAAAAAAAATAAGGAGGTTGTAGACTTATAGTTCTAGAGAATCTGCAACTTCACTTCGAGAAAGACCCCCGAGGAGGAGAGAGAAATATCAGGGACGGTTTGGAAAAGATTTTGTATTATTATATTATATTATATAGTTCTCATTTATAAAATGGTCCTCCAAGGTGTCAGTTGGTTCGGATTATAAAAAATATTCTATAATGTTCCGAGTCCAATGTGAAGCGACGTCATTCAATAAACTCCGTTTGTCAAAAAAAAAAAAAACATCAAAATTCAATCCCAACAAAAAATGAGGAAAATCAATATGTTGATGTGCTAATCTTAACATGATGGTGGATTTAATTTGGATGGGCATTATAACATCATGGGTCCACTACTCTTTGTTCTATATTATATTATATAGTATTGAAAAAAATGTAGATAGTTTTCTAATTTCATCTGATTTGTTTCCATCACAATCACCCACCTGTCTGTGTCTCGCCTCAACATTAATTTTCCGTACCGAGGATTGTGCTACCAGCACCAGCTGGAGGAGCCCAAGGGGTCCAAGTTTCATGAATTAGGACTGTACAACGTTATCCTCCCAGTATCATTAATTTTAGGTAGTGCACGATACATTTAGAGTGGTCGGCATGGCAGGAGCGTGCGATGCATGCCCTTTTCCTCTCTCCCTGTGAGCGAACAAGGCCTGAAAACGTCAATGGGCAATTAAATTTCATGCCTTTCCCTTCATCGCGAGGAATCAATTCGCCGTCGTATTTAGTATATGCCTGATAATTATCTTGTTATGTTTAAATATAATAATATTTAATAAATATTACGTTTTAGAAATGTAACATGATATTTTCCACTCTAAAAAAATCGCTTTCAAAATATTTAAGAGGGCACAGATTTCCAGGTGTGAATTCCACAACCAAATGGAGCCCGTAGCGTTGGATTGCCCAAAAAAACAAAATTGCCTCGATATAGGCTAGTAACTGCCTTGGCTTTGGATGTGATGTGCTTGAGCGACACGTAATGATTCCGGTTGACATGGGAGTTGACTTTGGAGATTCAAGTAGAATCTTTGTCAACATGGCGTGATCCGAGGTCCCTCCCTCCTCTTTCTCTCCCCTGCATTGATCCACAAATTCAAAGGCTATTATTGGCCTCGACCTACCCTTTTGATGGCAACGTAAGGCCAGCATTCCTGACTGGATGGGATCGAATCAGGGACACTTTCTATGAAGAATATGTAAAGGTGCCTCTCAAAACATTTTCCAAGAAAAACGCAGTGATCTTTCTGCTCATATACACGGTTTGGAGGTTTCAGCAGAGGAAATAAATCGAGTTCGGAGATCAGATAAATTAGTCTTTTTTTCTTCGACGGAGAAAATTGTTTGGCGTTATGCTGAGAAAGAAATATAAAAAAGATATATGCATATATAGAGACATCAATCAAGAAAATAATACTGGATCGAGGAAAATCTCGATTTTTTATTTTATTTTGGCTACGTACGAAAATTCATATCTGCTCATTGCTGACATTAAAAGCTGACAACGCGCCTTCATTTGAGAAAATTAACACCCTCAGTTTTTTCGCATTGACACT
>Ga0325414_1001126_pt1 | contig 25002 bp, 17 predicted proteins | sample PopdelMetagenome_8_FD_206183 | JGI IMG/M metagenome (GOLD analysis project Ga0325414, IMG submission 206183) | Populus deltoides microbial communities from Bellville, Georgia, United States - Leaf-PdKOR-R3 | ecosystem: Host-associated > Plants > Phyllosphere > Phylloplane/Leaf | place: USA... | reverse complement strand
TTTAAAATTAATGTAGTATCTTTTTAATTATACAATAAGTGTACTTTTCATTGAACTAATACGTGAATTTACCAATTTATATAAAATAAAAAAAGAAAAGAAGAGAGCATCTCACCGATTATACCAGAATTGATGCTGACAGGACTGTTGTTGTTTTTGACGTTTTGGGATTTGACAAATTACAGATCAAGCCGTGGTAAAGACTGAAGCCGAGAACCCGGTTGTTTTCGTTCGTATTTGAATCCTTCTTTATATTTGATTAATTTATATCTTCTTTTCCGTTGCTTTTGGATAAAGCCCCTTATCCTTTTTGACTCCTCAACATTAATGTCAGACTCGGTCAAAAAAATTCCACTCACCATCCTCCTTTTCTTGTAACTGCCAGCGCCACCTGTTTTTTTTTTACCTTTAGCCTCACATCTCTCTCCTTTTTAACTGCCAAACAAGAAGGTTTTTTTTTTTAAAAAGCAGCAGCAGAAGGACCGCTGTACAGTACCTAGCAGAACATCCCTCGTGATTCTCTCAACAAAAACTTCTCACATGAAAATAGTCCACACCTCCGCCGCCAACGGTGATGACACCATCTACAAGACAATCGAAGTGGCTGTTATTGACCGACGCGATCTCACTCCACCTCCGGTGTTTCCTTTCCCTGTTGTCGGAGACGAACTTAATCTTATTCCACCTCTAAACTTTGCTATGGTAGATAATGGCATCTTTAGGTCTGGTTTTCCTGACTCTGCTAATTTCTCTTTTCTCCAAACACTCGGCCTCCGCTCTATCATGTAAGCATTTCCTTCTTACTTTTCAGTTAGGTTTTTTTGCGTGCGTATAATATGGATGACTGGAGCTAGGTTTTTTTTTTTTTTGGCAGATGTCTATGTCCCGAGCCATATACAGAGGCGACCACGGAGTTTCTAAAGGATGGTGGAATCAGGCTCTATCAGTTTGGGATCGAGAGTTATAAGGTAGTTTAAGCTAAATCAATCGTTGTTTTGAATCTATTTTTTTTTCTTTTCCAAGTAGTGGGTTTAGAGTTCACGTAATGAACTCATTTCATTAAATCTTTTTTTGTTAGTGAGATTTAATTAGAATTAAATTTCAAAAAATTATTTCATGTGACCATGTGGGAGCATAGGGTTTCTCATAGGTGATGGGCATTTGTTCTTGTCGTAGTTACATTTACTTTTATTCATTCGAGTTTACATGGGCTACAGGAAAGGTTGTGTTTTCTTTAATTATCTAGCCGTTTCATGCATGTGGTAGTCCTCTCCTTTCTATGTGCACATACTTCCATTTTCAGAAGGATCAGCAGTTATGCATTCGAAAAAAAAGAAAATCGAATTAAGAAAAGATGAAAATGACAATTATAGTAATACAGAATCCTTTCAGATGGCAGACATGTGAATTTGTTCCTTTTTTTTTTATTTTTCCCAAATGATCAATTGTCATTCATTTGAATTTGTGATGGCTGTGTATTATCTAATTTTGAAAATATCCAAAGCACTTGTTAAGTTCGGTGATCAGACGAAGTTTCTTGTTATTTGCCATGAAGATTGTGGATTATTCCTGCAATAAGGTTCAACGTATACGCACATGGGCTTATAGGAAGGTCCAATTGGTGATTACTTGATTGTTAGCACATCCATATTAAAAAACTATATGCTCCCCGAACTGATTTTGTTTAGAATTTAACATTTCATGGCTCGAATGGGCCTGAGCTCTCCTGGAACTCCTGGGAGTTTGAATTATTTATTTATTTAGAATGACATCGTTTGGCTATGGAGCTCAAAATCTTTCATACCGGTCACTTATTTCTTCAACTTTAATTAGTTTTCCAGGAGATGTAGCGTCCTTGATGTCAAAAGAGAAATGTTTCTTTAATAAAAAGTTTCAGTGCATTTATTCTGCACTATGTTTGTTCATTCTTAATGTACATGCATGTATGCAGAAAGGAGCTTAAGTTTCTAAAATTGGGAAAATGTGTGTTCCCTAATAGCTGTTGCAGGTTATCAGTTAGCAGTAGTGCATGACTACATGCAAAATTTAGTTTGAATACCTCATCTCACGTTTGTTTATGCATGGATTTTGTTTTTGTCCATCTGCTTAAGTGCAATGTTAAAGTTGTCATCTCTTGTATTTACAGTTTTATGAGATTACTTTTACTTAATTAGGATAAAAAAAATTTATTATCAAAAGGCGCACTATACACTCCACAGTCCATCTATCACTACATATGCTAATGATATTAAAAATTAACGATGACCGAAATAGATTTCTAAAATGCATCATGATCCAAATTTAGTGTACTAACTATCAACTATGAATCACATGCACATATGTGCGCATCACGTTCCCAAATTAACCTGTACCATGACCCGAACTCTTAACATACATGTCATTGAAAGACTTTACCTGCCAAGCAATCTTTGCTTCCTTAAGGGTACGTAATGCTTAACACACAAAATAGTCATATTATGGAAGTGGTGAGCATTCTTGCATGACATTAATCCTTATGACCTGGTGCATGAACAAATGGATAAAGGCGTAGCATTTGGTATGTGTGAGACAAAAAATTGTAGGTGGAAACAAGCACACTTTGTAATTTTGATTTGATCTACACAACATGGAATCATGTTAGAACACTTCCCTTGTGTCTGTGTTGTGTACAAACTGTCATAGAGATTGTTAATTAGTACAAAAAAGCAGTAGATGGAAGAGACAGGTGGAGATGTGCTAAGTAAAGTTACTAGTTATCAGGTCAAACATATGGCCTGGATTGGTGAAGAGTTTATTAGCATCAGAATAGAAGCGGTTGTAAGCAGGTCATTATAGAAATAAAACCCCACAGGTGGCTCAATAACATATGGACAAAAACTAGGAGGTCAGAATGATGCCAAGTTTAAGGAAATATTTGTGTATTTGCATGTTTGTCTTCAAAAATTAATACTGGAGGTAACTTCTTTCATGCTTTATGTTTCTCTTTCTTGATTACATTGGGGGTCTAGGAAAAACTTTTCTATGTTGCCTAGTAATGTTTCAACTATGCATCCAGGAGCCATTCGTAAACATCCCGCAGGATACAATTCGTGAAGCACTTCAAGTGGTCCTTGGTAATGCAAGCACATCCAAACTTTCTTATTTTATACCTGACTTGATTAATTGCTATAAGTTGAGGGATATAAACATTTATCATTTCATATTTGTTTTCAATGCAGATGTGAAGAATCATCCAATTCTGATTCATTGTAAACGGGGAAAGGTATGTCCTCTCCTGGTTTCCTAGAGTTTGATACCTGATTTTTGGGCGACCTCGTTCTGAGTTGTATGCTTTGCTTGTCTTATATCCAGCACCGAACTGGTTGTCTTGTTGGTTGCCTTAGAAAATTGCAAAAGTGGTGTCTCTCATCCATATTTGATGAGTATCAGCGGTTTGCTGTTGCAAAGGCTAGAGTTTCAGATCAAAGATTTATGGAGTTGTTTGATGTCTCTACCTTAAAGCATTTGCCAATGTCATTTTCATGCTTGAAGAGGTAAACCACTAGCTGGACTAAATCATATCTTTTCTTTGTTAGTAGAAGGGAATTCTAGGTCCTGCTTTGGAATAAATAGGAAACGTGATGAGTTTTTGGATCCATTTGCTGCGGCAAAGGAATATTTCTTTATCCTGCTCGAGGGTAGTAGGCATGTCCGACACATCCAACAACTTAAGGCCAGGCCGATTGTACCCTGAATTTTGAGCAGCTTAGTCAAAAAAGGGAAATTTAAAACTTCAATGTAGAAGAGATAAGTTGGTCTCTGTTTTGATGTATTTTAACAAATAGAAGAATCCAGCAAATAGACGCCATGAATGTGTAGCGGTGTTGAATGATAGATCTTATTGTCTCAGGCGTAATATATGCATGCTTATGAGATGGATTTCAGACCGTCGCACAAAATTCCAATACAAGAACAATTGAAATATAGCATGTCTAGTAATTGTTGGAAGTTGTGACAGCGTTAAATCATGTCCATTTAAAGGCATGTTTATATGAAGATATTGGTGTCGAAAGTACCTAATTGCAAATCCTTTTGAGATCCTTTTGGAAAAAAAAAAAAAAGGAAGTGCATCATTGGTTTACATACAAAATGATGAAAGTTTGAAGAAAACCTCAAAAGATCAACTTTGGATGGGTTAAAATGGTGTAAATGGGTGGTTGTATTTGGTGATATCTAAGGAATCATGAGCAGAACAAGTTCAATATTAAGTGTAGAGGACTTTCTAATACTCAAGCGAGCAAAGATTATATGATAAAGTATTGGAGGTTATGTTATGTGTTTGTTGAAAATGATGAAGAACATAAGAATGTTAGAAAGTATCAAGAAACTTGATGTAGAACCAATGGCAGCTGGAATAACATATGGCAGAAAGGAGAACTAAACGGCAACAAAACCAGCAACTAACAGCAAATTGCAGAGACAACCCCGAAAAGACAAATCAAGAGCTGCAACTGGCTTTCTCTAATCTAGTTTAGGACTTTATTTATGCTTTAATATTAGAATTTATCTACCTTCAAGACTCTAGTATTCTTTTCCTATTTTAGTTCTTTTTTTTCGAAACAACCTAGTCCTCGTTGAACTAGGATGTGCAGCCTATATAAAGGTTGTTTATTTTCATTGTAAGACACTTTGAAATTTGCATAATAAGCTTTCTCTTAAAGAATCCTATTCTCTGGCTCGTGGACTCGAGCAATCCTTGTGTTCGTGGATTCGAACAACTATTGTTTGTCAAAGCAGATGGTGTCCTACTTCTTCAAAGCCTTCTGCTACGCCAGTTGGTATCAGAGCAGGCTTAATCCTGATCAGATGGCAAATGCACGGAATGAAAACGAAATCCTTAGCGGTAGTAAACGTGAGGATAATCTGGTTTCAGGAACAGAATTCAGAAATTTTCAGCATGAAACGCAACAAACACTATGAGAAATCCAAGTAGCCCTTGCTAGGCTAACAACAGCAAATCAACAGAGGGACAATGACCCTCCGGGTCGTCACCCTTACCAAGAAAGAGCTGACGTTCTGTTTGAACGCCATCCAAGAATACAACGAAGGCAACGAGGACGAAGAAGATGCTGAAACCATGCTTCGGGGTAATCGAAGAGGGGGGCGAAGAGAGCCAGACCGGCAGACGTTTCGCATGAAGATGGACCTACCCAGCTTTAATGGCCAGCTTCAGATTGAAGGATTCCTTGATTGGCTGGTATTAGTCGAAAGATTTTTCAATGATATAGACATCCCTGAAGACAAAAGAGTCAAGTTAGTTGCATACAGACTCTTAGGAGGGGCTTCTGCATGGTGGGAACAACTACAAATTTCACGACTACGACAAGGAAAAGGGATGGTCCAGACATGGACTAAAATGAAACGGCTGCTACGATCCCGATATCTACCCCCAGATTATGAACAAATTTTGTTTAAACAATATCAAGATTGCAGGCAAGGAAATAGAACTATCGAGACTTACTTAGAAGAATTCCACCGGCTATCATCACAAAATAATCTACTGGAGACAGAGGCACAGCAAGTAGCCAGATTTGTTAGGGGGCTGCGTTGAGCTATACAGGACCGGGTGGCAATGCAAACAGTCTATACCTTAACCGAAGCAGTGACACTAGCTATTAAGGTGGAAACCCAATTAGACAGGTCAAAAGTGGCAGTCGAGGCAAGAGGTTTTATGGATCATAATCGGGCGGCAGTAAATAAAGGGAAAGCTCTAATGACCCAACCATCTTTTGCCAACGCTGTAGGCAACGGTGGAACACCAACAAAACCAGTCAATACTGCTCCACCAGAGGTAGCACCCCGTAATCCTTATGCTCGCCCGGGGCCTGATAAATGCTATAGATGTGGACAACCGGGGCACCGATCCAACCAGTGTCCAAGAAGGGGCGTTGTAAATTTAGTAGAAACAGAAGAAGACGACAGACGCGTGGTAGAGAAAGACGAAAATGAAGCAGTCTATGCGTATGAAGAAGAAGAAATAACAGGTGGCGATGAAGGGGAACTCTTATCACATTCTCTTGTGGTACAACGACTGTTGTTAACGCCAAAACAAGAAGAGCCATCCCAGAGACATAAAATATTCCAAACCAGATGCACCGTAAACAAAAGGGTTTGTGATATTATTATTGATAATGGCAGCAGCGAGAATATTGTCTCAAAAGTCATGGTTACCAAGCTGGGGTTACAAACTAAAAAGCACCCTGCTCCGTATAAAATTGGCTGGATTAAACGAGGCAATGAAGTGAAGATAACTGAAACCTGTCACATTAAATTCTCGATTGGGAAAAACTACGTAGATGAGGTTACGTGTGACGTGGTGGAAATGGATGCCTGCCATATAATTTTGGGACGCCCTTGGCAATATGATGTAGATGCTACTCACAAGGGTCGTGATAACGTGTATGTCTTTATGAAAGGCAACCTGAAAGTCGTGCTAGGACCTATGAAAGAGGAGCTCACCAGCAGCAAACTGAAATCAAAGAACACGTCAGTATTACTAGTGGATGGGGGAAAATTCATAGAAGAAACTAAGGAAACCAATAAAATTTTTGCAATTGTAGTAGGAGGTAGGGTCGGCAGGGAATCCAATGACGTCCCACCAGCATTATTACCTTTACTAGAAAAGTTTCAGGAAATTATTCCAGCAGAGCTGCCTACGGGGCTACCTCCTCTACGAGACATATAACATCAATTGACTTCATGCTAGGGGTCAGTTTGCCTAATCGTCCACATTACCGGATGAATCCCAAAGAAAGCCAAGAGCTTCAGGAATAGGTTGAAGGACTGATAAAAAAAAGGTTTGGTACAAGAGAGCATGAGCCCTTGTGCGGTCCCAGCATTATTAGTCCCGAAGAAGGATGGCAGTTGGCGCATGTGCATTGACAGCCGGGCAATCAATAAAATCACTATTAAATATAGATTCCCTATCCCTCGACTAGAAGACATGCTAGATATGTTGTCGGGGTCCAAAGTCTTTTCAAAAATTCTTACGCAATGGGTACCATCAAATTCGGATCAGGCCAGGAGATGAGTGGAAGACTGCTTTTAAAACAAAAGAGGGACTATATGAATGGTTAGTGATGTCGTTTAGGCTAACCAATGCACCCAGCACCTTCATGCGTTTCATGAACCAGGTATTAAAACCTATTGTCGGAAAATTTGTGGTGGTGTACTTTGACGATATATTAATATATAGCCAAACCAAATCCGACCATATGGCACACCTGAGGGAAGTACTTACAATCCTGCAGCAAAATAAGTTGTACATTAATCTAAAGAAGTGCAGCTTTATGACGAGCAGCTTGTTATTTTTGGGATTCATAATAACTGCAGATGGCATCAAGATGGATGAAGAAAAAATCTGTGCCATCAGAGAGTGGCCTACTCCGCAAACTGTAAGTGAGGTTCGCAGTTTTCATGGCCTAGCAATGTTTTACAGACGATTCGTAAGGGATTTTAGTCGGATTGTCGCACCTATTATGGAATGCATGAAGAAGGGAAAGTTCCATTGGGGAAAGGAAGCAGAACAGAGCTTCTCACTGATCAAAAATAAACTATCATCTGCCCTAGTCTTGGCACTACTAGATTTTGATAAACTGTTCCAGGTGGAGTGCGATGCTTCTATTGTTGGCATTGGGGCTGTATTATCTCAAGACAGCAGACCAATCGCATTTTACAGTGAAAAACTTAGCGAAGCTCGCTGGAAATGGTCTACCTATGAGCTGGAATTATATGCTGTCTTTCGCGCCTTGAGAGTCTGGGAGCACTATCTGGTGCAGCGAGAATTTGTACTATTCAGCGACCATCAAGCATTAAAATTTCTCAACAGCCAGAACAACGTCAACCGGATGCATGCTCGCTGGATTTCCTTCATACAACGCTTCAGCTTCTCCTTAAAAAACAAGGCAGGTCGCTTGAATCGGGCAGCTGATGCCTTAAGCTGGAGAGCACTACTGCTGGTCACGTTTCAAACTAAAGTAATGGGATTTGACTGCCTCAAAGAATTATATACAACCGATGAAGATTTTCAGGATATTTGGGCAAAGTGTCAAGCAGGGATCTCTATAGGTGGATTACATATTTAGGAGGGATATCTCTTTCATGGCAACCAACTATGCATCCCCAGGAGCTCCCTACGAGCCCAGCTAATCCATGAATTACACGGTGGAGGATTGAGCGGACACTTGGGACGAGATAAAACCATTGCTCTCGCTGAAGAAAGGTATTATTGGCCACAATTAAAACGTGATATTGGCTGTCATGTTAAGAGATGCCCCATCTGTCAAGCTGCCAAGGGCCAGTCTCAAAATACTGGTTTGTACATGCCTCTGCCCATCCCAGCAGCACCGTGGGAGGATCTTTCCATGGACTTTGTCTTAGGCCTCCCGCGCACCCAACACGGATTTGATTCCGTATTCGTGGTAGTTGACAGGTATTCTAAAATGGCCCACTTTATTGCTTGCAAAAAGACTGCAGATGTGGTTCACGTCGCCAACTTGTTTTTCATAGAGATTGTTCGTCTACATGGGGTTCCCAATTCCATCACCTCTGACAGGGACACCAAATTCTTAAGCCATTTTTGGAGAACTTTATGGAGACGATTTGACACATCCCTGAACTTCAGCAGCACCAGCCATCCTCAGTCCGGTGGCCAAACGAAAGTAGTAAACCGCACTCTTGGAAACTTAATTCGCTGTCTTTCTGGTACAAAACCAAAACAATGGGATATTACTCTTGCACAAGCTGAATTTGCCTATAATAGCATGCTCAACCGGTCTACAGGGAAGACACCATTCCAGATTGTTTATTGTTGTCCACCCCACCATGCTTTAGACTTGGTTCCTCTGCCTAAACTACCTGGCTTAAGTATTGCAGCAGATAATATGGCCGAACGGATAACAGCTATTCAAGACCAAGTGCGGCAAAATCTAGAGACATCCAACGCCAAATATAAGGCCGCGACTGATAAGAAGAGAAGGGTTCATGTCTTTAAAGCAGGCGATCTTGTAATGGTTTACTTACGCAAGGGGCGACTACCTGTTGGTACATACAATAAGCTGAAAGACAAGAAATATGGACCTTTCCAGATTCTACATAAAATCAATGACAATGCCTATATCATCGACCTTCCTGCCGATATGGCCATTTCTCCTACTTTCAATGTCGCAGATTTGTATGCATATCACCCCCCTGATATGGCGTCTTCACACATCACTCACTCGAGGTCGAGTTCTTTTCACGCAGGGGAGACTAATGTAGAACCAGTGGCAGCTGGAATAACAGATGGCAGAAAGGAGAACTAAACGGCAACAAAACCAGCAACTAACAGCATACTACAGAGACAACCCCGAAGAGGCAAATCAAGAGCTGCAATTGGCTTTCTCCAATCTAGTTTAGGACTTTATTTATGCTTTAATATTAGAATTTATCTACCTTCAAGACTCTAGTATTCTTTTCCTATTTTAGTTCTTTTTTTTTTCGAAACAACCTAGTCCTCGTTGAACTAGGATGTGCAGCGCTTATAAAGGCTGTTTATTTTCATTGTAAGACACTTTGAAATTTGCATAATAAACTTTCTCTTAGAGAATCCTATTCTCTAGCTCGTGGACTCGAGCGATCCTTGTGTTCGTGGATTCGAACAACTATTGTTTGTCAAAGCAGACGGTGTCCTGCTTCTTCAAAGCCTTCCGCTACGCCAAAACTATATTTTTATTTACCTCATGATTCATGAATCCGTGTGTGTCTATATATATTAACCACACCAACTTGATGAATATAAGAGTATAAAGAAGAAAAGATTGTGATACTTGATTTGATAGTAATTATTTGATAATGTACTATCGAAAAGAAATGATATTGTTATATGGTTTATCCATTAAGGATGAATGTGTATAACACTATTTTGTGAGCCTAATTATGACAAAAAGATGTGAGCATTAAATGGTAAGTACTAACTAAAGAAGGATAGGTGAATACCTTTGGAATTAAGCATCTTCTTTCCTTTTTTGGGCATCTTCGGGGTTTGTGTGCTCGGATGCGAGGCCTTATTGGTATGGTGGAGAACCCAAACCCATTATGGAGTTTAATAATTTATGGGCCAGTTGGGTCGAATGAGTTTATTAAAAGTTGTGTCACCCGAATTAGGCTTCTTAGGAGTCGCATTATCCTGCTTAGATCAAATGATGTATTAGGTCATATAGTGCGCTTGGGCCTAAAAAGGGATACATCTTGTGCGAACCTGATGACTTGGGGTGCACACCCTAACCCATTAGATTTTAAGCTTGGGATACACCTTATGCTTTGTGTCTAGGGCTGAGACTATGCCTTGGGCCTAGGTTTTAGGTGTAAATCTTATACCTATTACTTGTTCCACAAGTCATTATTATGGAACAACATAAAGATTTTGTTCATTGTTCTTTATGTTCAACTTATACATGCTCAAGCCTTTGTGCCCTAGATACGATGCCTTCTTCTTCAATTTACCTTGTTATTTTGTTGCTTATGTGTATTTATGGGTGCATTTGATTAAATGTGAGGGAAATCTAAAATGCTAGCTTGTGGTCATATGGAAAGGAACCAAATGTTGGGTTTTTGATCAGTGGTGTTCATGATCAATGCTTTTTAGAGGCTGAACACACTGGCACATTAATATTTAACGTGGTTCTGCAAATTACCTACATTCACAGGAGCAGTCCATATTATTAGAAATGGAGAAAAGTTACTACACACACATACATAGAGGAGGAGGATCACATCCACTCACTCAACTCTCATCACTTATTGCTGCACTTGCATCTGCTACACAAGGTAGTAAAACTGCTACCCTTGGCAACCTTTCTCTCTTCTCTTGTTCTGCACTCTCTCTGCACTTCTTCTACTCTCTTAGTAGTGTTGCAATGATAATCACTATTTGCTGTCCTTGGTAACTCACTCTCTCCTATATTTCCTCATTTTTTTTCTCTTATTTTGCTGCACATATTGTGCTGCTCTCTTGGTACCTATTTATAAGCAAGAATGGTGGCTGCCAAACTTATGACTTTCTAGTTGCTACATGTTCCTTGTTAATAGACGGTGTCGTCCATTAATAATTGATGCGCATTAATGACAACAAACCTAACAATCACCCCATTTGTCATTCGTACGGGGCAATTGTCCTCTTGCTTCTTCAGCACATGCTTGCATCTTGCAACTTTTCTAAGCTTACCATTCTGAGAGCATCTTTAGTCAAATTTATAAGTACTTGCCAAACCTTTCAATCACTAGAGTTACCAAAGCACACATTTGCTCACACCAAAGGATCACTGTAATTAGATGGTCTGTCACATCACATTTAAAGAGTGTTAACGCTTATCTCTAGCACACATAATATTCCCTTATCGAGCTTATCAACCGTACTCGATCCATAATGATCTATCAAGCCTTACACCAAGGCTTACAGCACCCTCTTAATCAAAAATATCTATCTTCGAGTGCAACAGTCATTAACTGAGTATTACAATGTGATCACGAGCTCATTACTACTTCTTTGTGAGTCTCTCGCTTTTAATCTTAAGAATTCAACTAGCTTTCCACCTTTAACAATGGGGGCAGCCCATTAAAGGTTAATCCACATCTATCTTTATACTATGAGTATTACAATGCCATTACCAAGCTCACCACCTTACAAAAGTCAACTTGTTCCCAGAACATGCGCATGCCCTCTATTCATTCTTAGCAGTCGTGGCTTAAGGTTCCATAAGTCATCCATTTATTGTCAAAAGCTAATGTCTTCTAGCTCATTGATCTTTAACATGAGGACAATATCCATGAAAATCAATTTGGCACTTGTTTTTATACTCATCATAGCCACTTCATCGGCTATCTATACATTTTTCTACTTATATCTAACCATAACATCAGTTATGGGGTGTTCTAAACTTGGGCTCATATCATGGCCATCACACCTTCTCTCTAAGGTGTCTTCGTTCATTGTCATGGGGCGGTTGCATCCTCCTCTATCTAGGATGCCTCAAAGTGACTTCAAAATTCTCTACCATTATGTGCACTATGAGAGAGAATATTGCCATTGATTATATAGATGATAGGTCTCAACACAAATATTATGAAGGTTCTCTTTGGGTGAGAATTATACCACACCTTTTACTGAAAATATGTATATCCTCTTATTAGAGTTTTGGCTACTTAAATAGCTAAAGTCAAGTGCAGATAAAACTGAAATATAAAGGGAACGATAAAACTAAAATACAAAGGGAACTTTAAAACCACTAATAACTTGGAATTAATTAGGATGTAACTAATGGCCATAAATGGTGTTATAACTAATGTAACCCCTCCTTCCATTACTCCTTGATAGCCACGACCCATGTTTAATGGCTTCTTCTATTATGCATGCATTCATTCACGTCCAGCTTATCCTAAATATTTGGGATTTGGTTTATGGCCCCTTTTAAAATGACGTAGACTCTAAGATTCTTCAGATCATGGCTTAATAATACCTCCCCCACTAAGCAAAACCTTGTCCTCAAGGTTTATGTGTGGAAATTACTCAAGCAACAACTTAGTTGGTTCCCATGTGGCCTCCTCTGCTGGTAATCGTTGCCACTGAATCAAGCTCTCCTCTTCAAATTTGTTTCCCTGTTTGACCTATCGAGTGTCCAAAATCTGTTGCGGTTCCAGTATATTTAGGCCTTTATCAATCACTGGTGGCAATTCTGTCAGAGGCACCACTAGGTCGCCCACGTATTTCTTGAGTAAAGAGACATGGAAGACCGGGTGAATACGACTTCCCTCTAGTAGTTGAAGTTTGTAAGCAACTGCGCCAATTTTTTGAACTACTAAATAGGGGCCGTAAAATTGACTTGGAAGCTTTTGGTGCACATGTTTAAAAATCGATTGTGCCGATAGGGGTGTAACTTGAGCAACACCATATCACTTACTGCAAAAGTCACCTCCCTTCTGTTTTTGTCCGCTGTCTGCTTTATACGACTAATGAAATTCTCCAAATTTGTCTTTAGGTGACGTAGTAACTCATCTTTAAACATGAGATTATTGTCCACCTCATGCACTGACACATCACCACCCTGGTAATTGGGAAGGGGAGGAGGCAGTCGACCATATAATGCCTAGAATGGAGTCATTCGAGTAGAGGCATGGAATGTGGTATTATACCAGAGCTCAGCCGAAGGGATATAAGTGCTCCACCTGCGCGGTCATTGATGAACAAAGCAACAAAAATATTATTCGACATAGCAATTTACCACCTCTATTTGGCTATCTGTTTGTAGATGATAAGCAGAGCTGAGTTTTAGTTGTGTACCTGACATGTGAAATAATCATTGCCAAAATTGACTGATAAAGATGGGATCTCGATCGCTAATGATTGATTTAGGAATGCCATGCAACTTGATAACCCCTTCCAGAAATCTTTCAGCTACTCCTTTTATAGTAAATGGATGGGATAAAGTTAAGAAATGGGCGAATTTACTTAACCTGTCAACCACTATTAAGATTGTATCTTTGCCATGGGAGGTTGGCAATCCTTCAACGAAGTCAAAAGTAATATCATCCTAAACTTGGCAAGGAATGGGTAAAGGTTGTAGGAGTCTAGCTGGGGAAAGTGTGTTTGTTTTCATTTTTTTGGCATACTTCACAGCGCCTGACATATTCTTGGACAACTTGTTGCATCGTAGGCTGGTAAAATTGATGAGCTAGTTGTTTGAATGTACATAAGACTTCAGAATGCCTGCCAATCTTGGTATTGTGTGCTTCATACAATAACTTAGTGCGTAGTAATTCACATGTAGGAATTATCACTCTACGTTTAAATAGCCACAATCCTTGGCGTTGTGAATATGGTTCATTGGGTTGAGCCTTGGCTACCCGCTCTACTAACTGAATATACTTATTCCCATTATATGTGTCTTTAATTTCATCCCACAAGGTTACAGTGGTTAAGTGCAAATGATGAAGTGTGGGGTTATTTAGCCTGCAGGAAAGTGCATCTGCAGCTGAGTTTTCATGACCTAGACAATAAATAATTTCATAGTCATAACCCAGTAGTTTAGCTACCCATTTTTGTTGTTCTAGTGTTGTTATTCGTTAATCCAGAAGATACTTTAATGGTCGATTTCAATGAAGAATTTTCTTTCCAGTATATAAGGATGCCATAAACGGTTGGCTTCTACAATTGCAAACATTTCTCTAGCGTATGTTGACCAGGATTTTTTGGTGACTCCCAGTGCACGACTCATGTAGGCGATGGGTTTGCCTTGTTGTGTTAGAACTACACCAATGTCGTCTCCTAAAGCATCTGTTTCAATTGTGAAAGAATCATTGAAATTAGGCATGGCTAAAGTGGAAGTGGTTGTCATGGCTTGCTTGAGAGCTGAGAAAGCTGCTTTTGCCTCATCATGCCATCCAAATTTCCCCTTTTTAATAAATTGGTGAGAGGTCAAACGATGATGCTGTAATTTTGGACAAACTTCCTGTAGTAGCCTATCAATCCTAAAAAACCACGCAATTCAAAAATATTAGTAGGTCAGGGCCATGCAAGCACGACTATAATTTTTTTATCATCAACTTTCACTTTTTGAGGTATAATGAAATGCCCCAGATACTACAATTCTTGTTGGCCAATAACACATTTACTAGCTTTAGCAAAAAACTGATGTTGTCTTAAAATTTGCACAGTTTGTGCAATGTGTTCCACATGTTTATCCCAAGTACTACTATAGATAAGGATATCATCGAAGAAAACTAGAATGAATTTTTGAAGATGAGGTCGAAAGATAGTGTTCATGATAGCCTGAAATGTGGAAGGTGCATTACATAGGCCAAAAGGCATAACGAGGTATTCATAATGGTCATTGTGAGTATGAAAAACAGTCTTAGGAATATCAGAAGGATTGACCCTGACTTGGTGATATCCAACTCATAAATCCAACTTCGTAAAATATGCAGCTCCATGTAATTCGTCAAGCATATCCTCCATTATTGGAATGGGGAATTGGTCCTTGATAGTTGCATTATTTAGTGCGTGATAGTCCGTGCAAAATCTCCAACTACCATCTTTTTTTCATACGAGTAACATTGGTGAGGAAAAGGGACTAGTGTTAGTATGTATATGTCCTGATTTCAACATCTCCTGCACTTGTTTTTCAATTTCTTCTTTCTGAAAGTGGGCATATTTGTAGGGCTGTACATTAACCGGTTCAGTGCCCTTCTTAAATGCAATGCAGTGGGTAACCTCGCGCACAGGTGGTAAGCATGAGGATTCTTGGAACACGTCTTGATGCTCCTCTATTATATGTTGTATGTCTTTATTGCCATAGTTTGTATTCTGAATTTTTTCCTTTATAGTTAAAAGAAAGCATACTGCAAATAACATTTGTTGTTGTCGACAATCTTTTGAGACTTTTTTTAAAGTAGCCTCTTGAATAGATTGCTCGCCCAATCCTTGCAACTTTCGAGCTTGATTATTCCAAATAAAATCCATAGTTAAGTCTTTCCAATTACAAACCACTGATCCCAACAATTCTAACCATTGGATGCCAGCATTAGATTAAGCCCTGATAATGGCAGAGAGAAGAGGGTGAGATAAAATTCAGTGCCTTGTAAATTTATTGGTACCTTATCAAATTGTCCTTGGCAATGTAGACGTTGGCCATTAGCAACTCAAACAATGAACAGTTTGGTTAGTTTTATTAGTAGATGTAGCGTGTTTGCTAAGCGATCACTGATGAAGTTATGTGTGGATCTACTATCTATCAACACCATCACCGTGTGAGAGACCAACTTCGTTGTCACTCGCATTGTTCTTGGGGTGGTCCAACATGTTAATGCATGCAGAGTGATTTCAGGTTCCAATTCTAATTCGCGTACCTCTCTTGTTTCTTCTCCTTGTACAAACCTCCTAGTTTGTGGATAAGTAATATCTTCATAGGACATATTACCAGTATATGTGTAACCTTCTAAGAGTAATAATTGAGGTTGTTGACATTTATGCCCAGCCATAAACCTTTCATTATAATTGAAACAAAGGCATTGCACTCTTCTTCTCTGCATCTTCTCCCATGATAAACGCCTAAATGCAGTAGACAGATTAGCAGGAGTTACACAATTGGGTGGTGGAAGAGCTAAAGGAGTTTTTGGAGGTGGTGGTCTTATAAATCGCCTCGGTCTTGCAAGTTGCTCATCTTTCATTCTTGCTAAATTAATGACATCATTGAGGGATTGTGGTTTAAACATCTGAATCCCTTCAGAAATCTCTGTCTTCAGGCCCCCCATGAATATTCCCACCAATGCTTTCTGTGTCCAACCCTGTACCTTATTTTCGAGCTTCTCAAACTCCTGTTAACAATCCCTCAATGTCCCTACATGTTTGATTTTTTAGAGAGCTTCATCAAAATCTTCACAGCCTAATGCTCCGAAACGAGCCCATAACTTTTTTTGAAATTTTTCCCACAAAATCACTTGCCCTTCTCCCTGCAACGTCCTTCAAAGCCATTGCCACCACTGGTTGGCCTCCCCTTCAAAGTGGTAAGCAGCCATGACTGCCTTTTGGTTTTCAACTGTGCCCAAGTATTAAAAGAATTGTTCCACACGGTTGAGCCATTCGGTTGGGTCATCCCCTGAAAATCGTGGAAAGTCCAGTTTTGCTGTTTTGGAGGAGATAATCTGCCTACCCCTATTGTTGCCTTCTTTATGATAATTATCGTGGTTAGGATTCTCTTAATTTGCGCTCAACATATTGGAAAGTCGATTAAGAGTTTCCTATAAATGTTGGAGTTTATCATTCATTCCTAACTCCATTCTCTGAAGACCATCTTGAACTATTCCAAGTCTATATTCCAGGTGCTCAATACGCTCCTTGTGGGTTCTCATAACCTATTCTTATACCAATGATAGGTCTCAGCACAAATATTATGAAGGTTCTCTTCGGGTGAGAACTGTACCATATTTTTTTATTGAAAATATGTATATCCTCTTATTAAAGCTTTGGTTGCTTAAATAGCCAAAGTCAAGTACAAATAAAACTGAAATACAAAGGGAACAATAAAACTAAAATACAAAGAGAACTTTAAAACCACTAATAACTTGGAATTAATTAGGATGTAACTAATGGCCATAAATGGTGTTGTAACTGGTGTAACCCCTCCTTCCATTACTCCTTGATAGCCACGATCCATGTTTAATGGCTTTTTCTGGTATGAATGCATTCAATCACATCCAGCTCATCCTAAATATTTAGGATTTGGTTTATGGTCCCTCTTAGAATGACATAGACTTTGAGATTCTTCATATCGTGGCTTAACAATAGAAAGAAAGAGTTTTGGTACACTCTTTACAATCTTTCATCTCAATTTCCATGTTTGGAGCTTTTACGCCTTTCTTCATCGCGATTGCACCCATTCACTTGGGATACTTGATAGCTCCACTTACATCAACTCTCTCAATGGTATCTTCGCCTTTATCATAGGCAGTCGCCTTTTACACACATTCGCATCCCCTTAATTGGGTGCCTATGCAATAGCTCATCTTTTCATCCTTGCATGCATTAGAAAGGTCTTCGTTGTTGTCTTTATTAAGAGCACAAGAGACCTTTTTGTTGTACAACCTTAACACAATCTCGGCTCTGAGCTTCATCTAGGAACACTTCTTCTCCTTGCACTTGATGTCTTATTATAGTACCCCCGTTGGATCCTATAGGTACTCCTGCACAGTCTTTGTGTGCCCTCGTGCAATTTATATTCACCAGGTTTTTCCTTATTCCTTGTTTATGTTTGACAGTAGCTCATCATGTCACAACACCTATCTAAGTCAAAATAGGGTGTCAATTTTTATCCTCTTGTTGTATTTCTCTTCCATCATCAAGGTCTTCATCAATTTTACCCTCTAAAAATCACAGTCACCGAATCTAGCTTTGGAGAAATCACTACTCCATCAGATCCTTGAACATACTAAACCTAATTGTTCCTTTGTGCCGTCATCTTGCTAATATTCAACTGTTACTGTTACATATATGAAAATAGTACCGTATGGATAATCCTTCAACTAAACAAGTTCTCATGAAAAATTGGAAAGGTCACACCGGTCCCACTCAAAACCCAATCTCTTAGACAAAACTTCTTATGTCATATCTATCCATCGTACTGTGTTTCCATACATACAACTATTTGCTAGCTCTGTTGCGGCATTCCTTTGCAAGTAATTTGAAATCTTGGTTATCTACTTGATTTCTCAACATCTGACGAGACTATTAGTGTCTCAAATTTGTCAAGATTGGTCTTTTTCAATATTTACTCTACACCCTTGATCTTCCATATTCCATATGATCGGGTGTCTAGAGCATCCTAATTTTGCCTTCCCTCAAGGCAATTAAAATTCCTCACTTGCAAATTCAACACACGTAATTGGGCAAACATGTGCAACTTCTTCTTCATCATCATCTCCAGCGACCACCACGATGACCTTTACATGCCTTTTCATCAAGCAATCTCTCTTATTAATTCAAAACCATCATTTTTTTATCTAAATTTCAATAACCAAACCATACCATTGTATCCAAAATGATCAAATTAGCTAGAAACAAGTCTAAAATCATCCAAATTGCATTTCAGATGACTAAGATTTGTTCAAATTAGCCTGATGAACAGCCCATATTCAATCTCAAATTCGTTTGCACGTAGGATCAGCTACACTGGATCATAACCTTCAGCTTGCAACTCAGCTCAGCTCTACTTGGCTTGGCTCAATTCGCAGCTTGAAGACGCGACTGGTGGGACCTACAATGATGACATGTCAGTCGACTAGTCAATGACATGGCATGCCAACTACGCATATTGACGCCATACTTATATCAAGATGATGTCATCCTCATCTGGGTCAGTCATATGGGTCGGGTCGTCTGGTATTCAAGTCGGGTCAGCCCATCTAAGCGAAGAAGACACGTCGGTGCTCATGGGCAACCTCCTCTTCGACACGTACGACCATGTCCCAAGTCTTAATTTTATATTGTTTTCACCAGCGTGCTCCTCTCAATCTCCTCTACACAGTGGTTTGTTCAAAACACCGTTTTGACCATTTTCATATTTTAGCAAAGATCAAACACCACTATAAACCAAAGCTCTGATACCAGTTGTTGGGTTTTTGACCGGTGGTGTTCATGATCAATGCTCTTTAAAGGCTAAGCACGCTGGCATAATATTTAACGTGGTTCGACAAATCACCTACATCCACAAGAGTAGTCCATATCATTAGAGATAGAGAAAGGTTACAACACACATATATATGGAGGAGGGGGATCACATCCACTAACTCAACTTCCATCACTCATTGTTACACTTGTAGTTGCTGCACAAGGCAGCATAGCTGATGTCCTTTGCAACCCTACTCTTTTTCTCTCTTCTCTTGTTTTGCACTCTCTCTATAGTTCTTCTCTCTGAGCAATGTTATAATGGCAGTCATTGCTTGCTACCCTTGACAGCTCACTCTCTTCTATATTTCCTTATATTTTTTGCTCTTACTTTGCTGCATATATTGTGCTGCTCTCTTGGTGCCTATTTATAGGCAAGAATGGTACCACTAACTTCAGTTTATCTTCAATAATGGTGGCTGTCAAGCTTATGATTTTCTAGTTGCTGTATGTTCTTTGTCAATAGACGGTGTCGTCCATTAATGGTTGCTACATATTAATGGCAACAAACCTAACACCAAAAGGCCCTTTAAAAATCATGTTAGTTATGATGTTACCATGTGTCTATGTATTGAGGCACGTGGCTAAAGATTGTTGGTTAACATCAATTGCACCCTCAAACCTTATATAAGGCCACAAACACACCATTATCTTTCATATTTATTTATAAACATTTGGCTTCTCTCTTTTTATATTGAAAATTTTTTACCAACATCAACTTCTTCGATTCCAAACCATTATGAAATCATCTTAAAAGAGTTATATATTGTCATGACATTTTTCGTAAGAGTTTCAATTACAAACCATTATGAAATCATGTTAGTTATGATGCTACCATGTGTCAATGTATTGAGGCACATGGCTAAAGATTGTTGGTCAACATCAACTATACCCTCAAACCTTATATAAGGCCACAAAAACACCATTATCTTTCATTTTTATTTATAAACATTTGGTTTCTCTCTCTTTATATTGAATTTTTTTTACCAACATCAACTTCTTCGATTCTAAATGATTTTAAAACCATCTTGAAGGAGTTCTACATTGTCATAACATTTTTCATAAGAGTTTCAATTCATTGTCGTGGTGGTTCACTTATATTTAACTAGAATCTAGTAAATGTGACTTTAGCAAGGTCAATATTTTTCATTATTTACAAAAAAAAAATTAAGCATGATTGATCTGATGACTAATGGATCTAGGGCTTTCTCAAGTAGAGAAGTTTGAAAAGACCCTAAAACTAGAGTTTAGGCTAAAAAGCCCAAATAAAGGGTTATAAAACCCCTTATAGTGACTAGGAGACTCTTAAAGGTAGCTAGGTAGCCTTAAGATTAGTTGGAGGATAACTCCCTCAACATTAAAACTCATTCATTCTTAATAAGATAAATTTATGTTATAAACATTAAAATAGAGTAAAACATACAACTAATTAAGACATAAGGAACTAAAATAAGATTTACTTAACTTATCTCGATTTGTTTTTTTACTATGTTCAAAACTTATGTAGTTGATCTATAAACCCACCTACAAAAGAGATATATAGCTTAGATGCCATAAAAGCTAGAAATGATGAGCAGTCAACCTCATAGGGCATATATAAAGGAGATTATGGCTCCTTTATATATGTTTAAGTATAACTACACTTTTCCTCTATTAGGGTTTACATAGAGCTTGTTCTTTCATTACAATCTTTATACTAGCTAGACAAACCCAAATGGATAGATTATCTTGGTTGTCTTTGAAACTACATGAGACAGCATGAAGAAGAATAATATCTATTAGAATTAAAATATTATTATCAGCTATCCAAATATGTAAGTGGAGCTTAATGGGTGACTTGGTTATACAACTTTTCGTCTAATATAAAGAGTTTCATCAAATGAATATTCTAAAGAAAGACCAACCACATAAAGGAATGGAGAGAATAGTGGTTGGTGGTGTCATATAAAGGATTTATCCCTATGTACAAGTCTCAAGACATATAAGGGTGCTCAATATTTTAGATTATTGGTGAAAAAGTTGTTATGCAACGAAATGCAAGAGTCCACTACTAAGTATAACATTAATTGTTTAGCCCAAGGATGTTCATTTGAGGAGAGTTTAATAGGTATATAATTAAAATTTTTGTGCTTTTCATGTATTCAAATCTATAACTTAACATTTTCTCTTTTTTATAGGTGTTGTTACATCCATGTCAAAGGAAAAATCTTGTAATTGAGTTACTCCCCCTTTATTGCAGTTAAAAGTTTCTTTATTATTTAAAAAACTAGTGATCAACATAGGAGATAATTGTTTGTTTTCTTAGGGAAAAAAATTTAAATAAGAAGACCCTATAAAAGAGAAGAAAAGAAAAAAAAAACAGTAACATGGACTTTGAAGGTGTTTTATCAAGAATGACTACTCAAATGATGTGGTCATTTCTCAATCTCTTAAGTAACAAAATCCCAACCGAGACAATACTTCTCCTTTACGAATTCCTCCAACTCCAATTATCACTCCACCTAAAAGAAGGAGTGTACCCCACCCTCTCAACAACCCAGGGTAGTGGTACCTTTACTATGGGACACTTAATCCTAAGAAGCAAAGGTTGAGGCATATACTCTCTTTTGTGTTTTTGTGTTTATAAGAATCCTAGAAAGTAAAAAAAAATATCTTCTTGCTTAGCTGGTGATTCATAAACATGTGAGTGTAAACTATGTCAACTTGCATAAAGATAAGGGTACAAAGGAGAAAAAAACTGTGACACTTGATTTAATAGCAATCATTTAGGTTTATAGATCCTGATGGTTAGCGGTGCACTATTAAGAGAAAAATACCTTGTTATGTGGCCTATCCACTCGGCATAAACATGTGTGATGTCGTTTTAAAGGCCAAGTTATAATAGAAAGGCATAAGAACATTTAATGTTGAGTATCAATTATATAGAGGGTAGGTGCATTCGCAAGGTTTATGCAATTTTAGTAAGGATTTAAGCATGAATATCCGGTATTTTTTCATAAACTTTAGGGATGAGTTATTGCGTCTGGTGTTTGAGGAAGACTTTAGATCAAAATAGATCATCTTAATAAGCTCATCTATTTGGTTTTTTTTTCCTTGATATGGAGTGTCATTGTGGAGGATAAAAAGGCATAAACATCATCATTCAATTGAACTTATTGGAAAATAGCATCCATGATTTCATATGCAATTTGAAACACACCGAGTGATAAAGTCATAAAGACCTTAAAACATGATTAGGCTTTCCACAGTTACGATCTTGGTTTAAAAAATGACTAGATCATTGATCACAAACTTTCTTGTAAAATAAGTCTCCTGTTAGTACATGAGACTAGTGTTGTCAAAGACGAAAGGTGCTAAAAGATGCCAAACCTGGAAAATATTGAGGCGCTAAGCGCACAGGTACTCGCCCGACCGAACCAAGGCGCTAAACTTGTATGATTTTAAAAATTACATGTGATATAATATTATATTATGATATTAATACTGAATATAACATAATTATCGTACAAAGGGAAAAAGGACTATAAATAAATCATCACAATACCCCACTACTATACTAGAAATTCTAAATAAATAATAACAGAGACGTGATCAAATATATGAGCAGTGTTGCTCTATACAAATCACATCACAACTTGGAATAATGAAAAGTCCACAAAAAGTGGTGTGGTGGCAAGCTTCCAAGTATAGTCAACATGATGTAAGCTGTAACAATTAATATAGAAAAAGTGGCCATATTAACCATGCTCATGCGCGCACGCACAAACAAATAATATGCCATGTGAATAAAGCTCTAGCTATATAATGTAACTGAGTATAAATTTTGGTAGAATAACAGAAGAGAGAGAATGAATACATGGAGGGAGGGAGGGAGAGAGAGAGAGAAGAAGAAGAAGAGAAAAATTAAAAAACAAAATGAAGAGATTACGGAAGAAAAAAATGGAAGGAATACCTCTGTTGTTCTTCAATCTTCACTATTGACTCTTTTTTCTCTTTTTCTTTAATGGTGTTTCACATTTGTTGTTTATTTTTTTCTTGTTTTAATTTTCACAGTTTCATGTTCGTTTCTTTTCTTTGACTTTCACGTTGGTCTCTCTCTCTCTCCCCCTAATCTATATTTTTTACAAAATTACCCTTATATTTTTTTTTTCTTGTATAAGACTAGAAAAGGAGGCAAACAAGACAAAATATAAGCCCTTTCTTAAAAAAGAGAGTAGAAATTAAAGATACTTTCATAAAGTGGCGCCTTTATCTCCTGCTACCCATGTATAAGTGCTCGTCTAGGGGGCACCTCTTCAAACTCCATCGCCTTAGGCTAAGAAAGGTGTCTTGGCCTCGTCTCGCCTCCGGTGCTTAAATAAGCGTCTGGGTGTCTTGTGACAACACTATATGGAACTCTTTGATGTTTAAGTTAGCAACTATATGGAACTCTTTGATGTTTAAGTTAGCAAAAATAGAAGGAATAAAATGCGTGTGTGTGTGAAGAGAGTTTTATGAAGTAAAGAGAGTAATGTATGGTGTAAGCTTTTGTGAGCCCTATTTAAGCTTGCCTTCTTACATCATCATTTGTGATATTTAAAGATACTAGAAGTCACATAAGCTTACCTGATGGAAAGAAAAAAATAAGGAGATAGTTTGAGATCTTGAAAGGTTTAGTCATTGGTAGTTGTGCCACGCTTGCTATTAAGGTATAGGCTAGTACTTAAGAGTAGAAATTAATGGAATGATGGCTAGGAAATCTGGTGCAGATAAGGATTATTGGTGAAAATATTGATCTGAAATAGTTTGAGAGAAGTTGTTAGTGGTGAGAAAGGTGGTTGTTATAATCATGAAAGTGGGGTGCAAGAATCAGGCTAAACACACCAAAGATGATCATTATAGGCAAAACTATATTGCAGTGTGCCAGAGTGAGATAGTTATTGATAAGAGATAGTGATCATTATAGGTTAGAAATAGAAGTGGTTTGGCTTAGGATGATAAGGGTTGGGTTGAGTCAAGGTTGGAGTGGGTTTGGTTGAAGATGAGAAAGTTAGGTTGGGCTTGAGAGAGTTAGGCTAGGTTAAAGAAAAAAAAGGTTGAGTTAGACTGGCCTTCTTTCCTCCTTTCTTCTCTCTTTTTCCCCATCTAGTTTTGGTCGGGCTAGCTTCCAGCCCTCCTCTTTTTCTTTCCATCCTTTTCTTTTTCTTTTTCCCTTCTCTTCTCCTATTACCGAGCATCATTAAGTCTAATAGACAGCACTTCCTGAAGGAATGGCTTCCAACTTTGAATTATTGCAAGACGATAGTTGATAAGAGATCCGACATGATGATGATAGAAGCAGTATCCAATTGCTAAAGAAATGTGCTTGCTGATACCTGTATTTTGTTTCATTCAATATTATTTAGAAAACTATCATCCACATCTATTAAAGTACTTGATACTGTACCTCTTTCCTTAGATCTACAACCAATGGGGGTAGAAGTAGAATACTCGTTCAATAAAAATCCAAATGCTGCACATATCAAAGTTTCTTCTCTTCTGGTAACTGATGTTGGCTATCCAACCACTGTCCTATATCCTGATGAATGAAGCCGTCCCACTAGGCATGATCATAGAAAGGTGGTGGTTGAGATTTTGTGTGCTAGCATTTCATTTTATTTGGTGATTCCTAAAGAAGCATCGGTTTTTATGGTGAGATTCTCATTTATGTGACAGAAAACGTCATGGCAATGTCCTCCGTTTAGATTGCAAATTCCTTCCGTTATGGATTTCATGATTTTAAGTCTCTGCAT
>Ga0325414_1001124_pt1 | contig 25011 bp, 14 predicted proteins | sample PopdelMetagenome_8_FD_206183 | JGI IMG/M metagenome (GOLD analysis project Ga0325414, IMG submission 206183) | Populus deltoides microbial communities from Bellville, Georgia, United States - Leaf-PdKOR-R3 | ecosystem: Host-associated > Plants > Phyllosphere > Phylloplane/Leaf | place: USA... | reverse complement strand
AAGAAAAACATAAATAAACAATATAAGAACATAAACATGATATAAGTTAACTAAGTATAGTAAAGGAAATGAAAAGCATGAACAAGAGATTAATGAAAATAAAACTTAAGCATTACAACAATAAAGAGAGAGCAAGAACATGATCTTGATCTTAGAACCAAGCTTCTTAAATGAATGGCAAATGCCTCCTTTTATAGGCTAAAATTCAGAACTATTCATTTGGTAATTGATTATTGATGTAGTGGCCAACTATTGATTTAGTGGACTTGGTGGACAGCAGCACTCAAGCACTTTGGCTGGATGAAATGACATTGCTCCATTCAGAATTTGGCAAAGTGTTCCTCATGAAAGTTGTTGGAAATTGTCTTTTCCTTCCACCCACCAAATTTCACATCATTTGGCCTTCTAGAACTCCAGATATGGGTAAAATGCTAAGCAGTGTTTGGGCTGGATTACAGGACAGATTCTGACTTCTCTTTTGTGGCCAAACTTTGAATTTGAAAACGGCAGATTTGGGTCTTACACTATTCATGAACATTGTAGGCCTATTTCTTAGCTTTCCATCCATATAAATTAAGCTGAAATCCAAGATCTACAGCTCTAGATATGACCCAATAACTGAACAGTGTTCCAATTTGAATTGAATCGGCATCTCCTTTCTAAGCTTAGCCATTTCTTTGTCCTTTCACTTTCAATAGTTAATCACATCAATCAATCCTTTGAATTGTGAGATATGCCTGCATTTGAAATGAACATTTACCATAAATTAAAGCTATCTTATATTATCAGATCTGTTATTATAAAACATGCTCTTGTTAAGGAGTTATTGATACTTCAAGTGCAAAATGATGATATAAAACCTTGATAAAAATGCACTTTTAAGTACTAATCAATAATTACATAATTTATAGATACATTTTAAGCTCACATCAAAATCACTTGAGTTTTTAAAATTATAAAAAGCTCAAGAGTCTCACAACCATTACAAATAGGTTTTGTTTCAAAATAAACCAATAAGACAAAATCAATTTTTGAAAAGTATCATTTACTTGTCACTAACATAAGCACATTTAAAAGGATACAACGATGGACAATTTAAAAAGAAGTCTAAAGTTCTTCCTATGACAATCAAGAAGGCAGAGGGCAATTTTATTTCAAACTCTTTCAGGCAATTATTTTCTAAGCATGGAATAATTTCCTCAAATCTAAAAGGTCAAAAGCTCTTAAATAAGTCACTAAAGGCATCATAAAAATCATGTAAAACCCTACATACTCGCTCAAGTAGATTAAAAGCCAAACAATCAAAAGGATTTCAGGAACATAAAAAAGGGTCTTATATTTCAAAAACAGGTAAATACATGCATAAACATCAAAAGGATATTTTTTAGGGAATTTTCCAATAAAGCAAATAGAAAGGTTAAACAAATATGAACCATCAGAACTCTATTATAAAGATAACTAAAAGTGCATGGACAAAGAAAATCAAAAGACATATCATCTTAAAAGAAAGGAGGTAAAAACATCTTATGGAAAATCCAGGATGCCATCATTTATGAAAAATTCTAGATATTTTTCACACAATGGGCAAGTTACTCGATCACGAACCATGGGTAGGTCACCGGAACGAAGACCATGGACAGGTTATCCGATCATGAACCACAGGTAGGTCACTTGAAAACAGAACATTTGTGAAAAGTCCTAGATCTTTTTCATAAAGGGTTGACGCTCAAATACCCAACATCATTTTCTTTTCTTTACAAACTTACCTTCCAATGTTCTTTACATTATATTATAAGTATTGTAAAAAGAAGGGCGACTGTCATAACTCAATTTGGATCTCCCGAAATTGTTTTATAAAACATACATATTTTTAATCCAAAAAAATCAGAAATTTAAAATCCAAAAATATTTTCAAGACATGAGGAAATAAGTATTTGAGCTGCAACATACCAAAATTATAGAAGAATAGCCAAATGAGATATTTTAACAAGATAGGATGAAGAAAGACTTAATATAAAGAAAATTGAGGTTGAAATCCAAACTTGATCAAAATTGGAAGAATTAATTAAAAGACTTAATTAAACTTTTAACATGTTTATTTGACTTATTTAAAGACTTAATTGAAGAAAAATTAAGCTTGAAAGCTAATTGGGTAAAAATTAGAAGAATTAATTAAGTTTAAATACTTAATTAAACTTCTAATGAGTTTTATGGATTCAATCAAGAATTTAATTAAAGAAAAGTTAAGTTTGAAAGTCAACTGGGCAAAAATTAGAAAAATTAACTAAGTTTAAGGACTTAATTAAACTTCTAATGGGTTTTTTGGATTCAACCAAGGACTTAATTGAAGAAAAATAAAGTTTGGAGGCTAAATTTAGGTTAATTCATAAAGATTAGAAGATTAAGGACATAATTAAAACTTTGAAATGCTAAATTGGTGCAATCATGGGGTCAATTGAAAGAAATTTAAAGATTGAAGGCTGAATGAGGGTTAAATTAAAGAATTTCAAAACCAAGAACCAAAATGCAAATGACATGTGAGCATGGGGACTCAAATTAATCATTTCAAGGGTAAATTTGAAATAAACTAAAATTTTAATGGTTGATAGGGGTCAAATTATATAATTTGAAAACCAATGACTAATTTGTAAAAGGTGCTCAAATTAAGGAATTTAAATCAAGATTTCCAGGGGTGCAATTGTAAAAATTAAAAAGTTTCAGGGTCGATTGAAGATCATATGTTGAAATTAGAAAAACAGGGACTATATTGAAATTTTCAAAAATTCCAATTAAAAACCCTAATTTCTAAGGTTTAAACAAACAGCATGTCATTCGCTTTTAGTGAAGAGACTAAATGACATGTCATCCCATCCCTGTTTATCAACTTTTTCAATGGACAAAAGCTGATTGAGATGTTACTTTTAGGTGAATGAATATAACATCTCCGACCATCTTAGGGGCTCCAATCACCATCACTCACTAAGAAATATATCCTTTACATGGATCAACTACTTTCATCAAACTCTTACATTCCATTTGTTTCAATGATATTGACAACATCTTGTCTCTAGTCAACCTCCCCTGCATTGATATATGTAGACTAATTGAAGATCAATATTTCTATAAATGAATATAGAGTTCTAGACTTCCAAATCAGATAAGGTTTGTTCCTAATGGTATATGTACATCCCCTTTACATGATTCATGTTTACCTATGACATGTTTATATCTTATTTGTCACGATGATCTCACTAAAGTAACCCTTTTAGTGAGCTATGACTGAAGAAAAAAATTTTCATGTTTGAGTAGACTTCGTGGTTGCCTTTTATTGATAGGTTTGAAGGATAAAATGAACAGGAATTCACCTTTCTAGGGAGGTTAGAGAAGAGGATGAGGAAGAATCTTCCATAAACCACCATGGTTTTACAACTTCTAGTTTTGGTTTGCTTATAAAATGGAAGGTGCTTTTCAGTAGAGAGGGTTGATTAAAGATGAAAACTACACAGAGAAAAGAGAGTAAACATAAAGGGATTGGTAATAATACCTAATAATTGATTAGAAAAAAGCTATAAGGATTGTGTGTTAAGAAGGAAGGAAGAAAATCAAGATCAATCTTAGATTGAAAATAAGCTAAAAATTAAGAGGAGAAAAACAAATAACCTAGATAAGAAATCAATATTTTCCCTACAAGGTATACCTTAAACTTTGATGGGGGTGCAGCTCAATGAGCACACCCCCCCTTCACTTAGCTTTTTAGATTGTTTATTGTATACCAGCTATTTTAATTGTTAATTTAAAATGCAATAGAGGTTTGTGTTTAAATATCTCTTTATGCCATGATTTAACATGTATATGTATATTCATGTTTTGTTAATGCATAAGTTGATGTGTTATGATTGTTAATATAATGATAAAAGTTAGTTTAGAAGATGATTTAACAAAGTTTTATGTTTAGATTGATCATTTGATTTTGTTTGGTTTTATGTATGTCCATTAAGAGGTTTAATTCGAGGACTGTAATTTGTTATTATGTAATGTTTGTGGGTTACAACAAGCTGATTTTATATAACTATTGTTAGAAGTATATGATAGATTGGTGTAATAAGTTAGAGTTTAAAATGTGTTTATTGAAAAGCATGAGCAGAGGTATTGTTATATTGATTTTGTTGTTTATTGTTAATGTTTTGATGTTTTTGGGGTTGCCATAAGTATGCTGAAGTCAGGTTTACCATGTTTATACCTTATTTCTATGTTTTTATCTATTTATTTGGGTTTTGGTTTGTTGTTGCCTATTTTTAGCTTTTTTTTTCTTGGTGTTATTGAACCTAGATTTAGGTTTTCTTATGTTTTAGCATTTTAGCCTCTCTGATTAGCTTTGGTTGAAGTTATTACCCATGTTTGATCGTTTTGTTTCATCTTTTTTTTTTCTTTTATAACTTGTTTTTGATCACTCAATCCTTAGAACCCTTGAATGTCTAGGTCAGGATTCTTCACTATGGGGTTATTTTGGTGAAGATCAGAGTTTATTGTTGTTGTTTGATGGATGATGATGCATTAGATCTTGATGTTGCATCTTTCTATTCTTTTTGTTTAACAAAATCTGGTCTATTATTTCATTCACGTTGTTGAGTTCATCAAAGATGTTCTTCGTGTTTTTGGTTGTTTCAAATGAAACTTCCTGTTTGATCTTTGTTTTTAAGTTTTTGTTCTTGGACCCTGTTCTTGGGTCTGGGCCATGCTAGGAAGCCCAAACCACGTGTTGGTTGAACCCATGCCGGACCTAAGATAGTGTTTGGCTTGTCATTTTTTTTACAAAGGGAAAAATACATTTTTTTCTGTTTCTTAGGGTGTGTTTGGCAAACACACTGCCAAACATGCCCTAACAAATTCTTGACAGTTTTCTTTACTAAATTTTTCTTGTTTTGCCAAAAAAATCTTTAGTTTTTTAATTTAATTTATGTTTTTTTTTTAAGGATCATTTGCATTTTTTTAGTCTATCACATATTTTTACCCTCTAATATTTAATATTTGGGATTGTGACCTACAAGTGAGAAGCTTTTTTAGCATTAAATAAACTAGTTTTTTTATTAAAGAAACATACCAAAAGAAACAACAAAAATTTTTCTTTAAAGAATACATTTAAATATTTTTAAATTGCATATGGTCAAGTATCTCAAATAAAAATCATATTTTGCATAAAAATATACAAAAATAAAAATAAAAATACATGGCATGATTTAACTTTTTTTTATACTAAAATTCAAGAAAAAAAATTGTTTATATATTTGCTTGCATTTTTGGATTTGATAACAAGTTTATTAAATGCACAAGAACTTGGTCTGTATTTTAAAAACACCAATTTTTTTTATTTTAATATTAAGAATTATAAATTTACACGTAAGACGTATTCACGGTATTAAAAGAAACAAATGTAAAATTATGTTTAGATTCTAGAATTGCTATGCTTGATCCACAAGTCATAATTCATTTTACTAGGGTAAACTGACTTTTAACCATTAGAAAGACCAACGATTAGAAAATACAAAAGTGATTTAGTAATCAGACAAATAAACAATGCAATTTATCTTAGGCAGAGTGTATTAGGGGTGATACAGTCTTTCTTATACACAACTAGTCCCCTCATCCAGATTTTGAAGACCAATTAGGGTTCTCAGTGACCAAAATACTAGGTGGCAACTTCGAATCTTTTTTAACTGATAAAGAACATGCATTCCTTGGTCTTTTTGCCCATACCTGAGGATCCTGATTTTAAAGAACGATCGTTGTGACACTACACATGTGCAACAAATTCCAAGCAAATAATGTTGTCCTATACATAGGAAAACCTTGCACTATAATTCGTGTAATAACCTTAAAAAGCTAGGAGTTATCATCATGTGCTTTCTTTTTAGCAAACTTTTCATACTTTTATTTTTATTTTGTAAGGTTTAAAAACAAGAGTGTAAATAACTTGCAAGTACATGCGTTCTTGTCTAAGTTCATATTTCCAAATATCATTTCCTCATTGTAATTCTTCTAAGGATAATGGTTAGAACTATCAAAAATCTCCCTTATTTGTAAATATTGAACCGATGAATGTAATTTCATAGTTTTAATATTATGTGCACTCTTTCAAGTTTCAATTTTATGATTTAGTTAGAGTTTGCAACCTTATTTTAACCATTTTAGTTTTTGTTAATTTTGAGTTTAAACAATACCAACATACTCATTAATTCTAGTTAGATTAAAAAAAATAAAAATTGGTAGGCTAAAACTGTCGCACGTCAACGCGCGGCGTCGGCTGCCAATTTTCTAGTTCATTTGTTTGGTTCGTTAGGAGTCGCCACCTAGTATTATGGTAACTAGGAACCTATGGTCTGCAAGAGTCTGGGTAAGGGACTGGTTGTGCAAAGGGAAGACGCATCACCCCCAGTGCACCCTACCTAAGGTAGATTGCATTGTTATTTGATTGTTTTCTAAGTCAAGTTTCTATTTGTTGGTCTTTTCTAGGGTTCAAGGTAGATCTCTCTTCATGAGAAAGTCTCTACCTTATTAGATTAAATCCTAACCGTTCTAAAGTCTAAATTTTAGCATCGTATTTATTTATACCTTATATCTTTAATACCTGAGGGCGTACTTTATCGTGTAATTTTACACCCATCAAATATTAAAGTCTACGTCTGGATCCTAGAAAAAAGAAAAATTGAAAAAGGTTTTTGATATTTTGGTCAAACCCTAATGGATAACCATAAACTAGTTATGATATCCATTTTTTGGATTTTTAAAACATGAGAAAGATGCAATCTTTTAATGAAAATATGCTTGGAAAATTTTTAGGATTTGGCCGTATGCATGAAAACAAAATATATATTTTTTTATTTTTGTTTTTTTTTTGAAATATTTCGGAGAAAAACGGGTGTTTTAATACCGGCTTTGTATTTTACAATGTAAATATACAATCCGATATTATGCAAAATTGGTAGAAAAATATTTGAGAAAATCACAATTTTTTTTTAAGGATTTTTGAATTTTTTTGGAATTTTTCGTTTTTTTTAATATTTTAATATTATAATATATTATTATAAATAAATAAAAATAAAATAAAATAAAAATCTACATGGGCTGGGCCAGCCCAGCTAACTGGGCCAGGCTCAGCCATAGAAAAGGTTGGGCTGATTTCAGCCCGAAATGGTTGGGCCGATCTCGGCCCGACACTTTTTATTTATTTCTTTAGGGTCGGGCCGAACCCAGCCTAGAAATTTGGGCTGGGCTAGACACGGCCACTGGTCATGTGAACAGTAGAACGTGAATTATAATTCACGCCTACTGTTCACGCAGTGGACAGTGGTGATGAAGAAAAGGGGGAGGAAGAGGAGGAAGAAAGTTACCTGGCGTGAGGGTGGTCTGACCGAGGAGGACGACGTGGTGCAAGCGGTGGCTACGGTGGAGAGTTGAGCCGCCGGGGTGGTTGCTGCTCGAGTTGCAGGTGCTGCTGCTGTCACGGTCGATGCTGCGGTCGCTGGCGGTTGGAGCGGATGAGGAGAGAGTCACTGCCTCTACTGCTGCTGGTAAGGGTGGAAGCCGCTGGAGAGGGTGGTTGCTGCTACTGCTGGAGCCGCTATGGTAGAGAGGAAAGAGATTTTCGCAAAGAAGAGAGAGAGAAGGGGGAAGGTGGTGCAACCACCACGTGAGGTTGTTGAGTGTTTGGTTGTGATGAAGGTTGTAGTGGGAGAGACGGTGGCGGGAGTAGTGGCCGAAGGCGCTGAGAAGGAGAAAGCAGAAAATGATGAAAAACAAGGGAGAAAGGCTGATTTTTTGTCAAATTTGCACTCGATTTTCTTCTTGCTCCGAACATGAAAGCTGCTCCTATTTATAGGTGGTGGAAGAGGGCAATCTTGTCTTCACGAGGGAAAACTTTTCAGCCCTTGATTTGAATGGAAGAATCCAGACCGTCCGTTCAAAGTGTGCACCTCGAACTGCCAAATTTGACAGTCCAAGGCTGCCCAAGGTGGCCACTTTAGGCCGATCGTCGGAGCAGTTTTAATGTTTATAGGCCTGAACGGATAATTCTCGTGGATAGAGGGGTTTCAGGTGACCATTTTGGTGCACGATTTGTCAATTTTGGGGCACAAACGAGGCATTAAATGCACCTGCAAAACTGCTACCCTGACAGCTTCACGGGGAAGATGATGAACAGTGATCAGGTGACGCGTCGCTTGGTCTCTCCTTTTTTTTTAACGCAAAACGGCATCGTTTTGGGTTAAAATTAGGGATTTTCACCGATTTTCAAGTTAGTCCTGCAGCTTTCAATTTCTTTCAATAGAATCCCTAATTGACCCTAAACTTCTGATTTAATGCAATTTGGTCCCATGTAACTTCAACTTCAGCCTCGGATTTATGCGCCTTTTACATTATGGTCCTTGGTCTTGGATTTATGCAATTTCATCCCTAATTGACCATTAAACTTTCAATTTTTTCAATTTGACCCCCGAATTTTGTCAATTAAACCTCTATAGTTTGCCGCCTGTTGCATAATGGTCCTTGGCTGCAAATTTTGTCATATTAACCCCTAATTGACCCCAAAACTTCAATTTTCTTGCAATTTGGCCCCTAATTTCAATCAATTAACTTGGTAAAAATTAAATTTGGTCTTTTAAAAATCCAATCTTCTCAATTAAGCCCAAATTAAGCTCTCAAACTTAATTTTTCACCAATTAAGCCCCAAATAAAATTAATTTGGCCCATTTAAAGTATAATTAAGTCCTTGTACTTAATTAAATCCTCCAATTGGACCCCAAATTAATTCTTAAACATAATTAAAATTTAATTTGGCCCATGATTAAATCAAATTGGCCTATTAAAAATTTAATTATGTCATTGGACTTAATTTTTATGCAAATTCATCCAATAATCATTTAATTTCACCTTGAATTTGCATTTTTCTCCATTTTTGGGCATAATGAGGTACAATTAGGCTTTGAATTTCCTCCAAAAAAATGCAGTTTGATTTTTGGTTATTTTTGTAGTCTTTCTTGATCTGTTTTCTCCACATTGCCGGGTTTTATTTTATTTTTTGATTTTTATTTTGAAAAAGAAATTGATTTTTTTGGGAAATAACCCAGAATTGGGTTATGACAAAAACAATAAAAACTACAAGTTTAGTGACTTAACAACCTGCTTTCTAATCAATCTTAGCATATTGTATAGTTTAGTCGTGTTCAAGTTAAAGTGTGCAAGCTAGCTAGATTTTAGTAACTCTAATGTAGTTAATAGTGAGTCAAATCATAAAAAATAAATAAAAGTAATTGCATATAGTACAGAAAATAGTTTGAACATAAAAGCACTAAAATCCTAGTAATTAGTATACCCTAGAGCCTCGTACTCAATTATCTTCTGAATCTTTTTTCAAAGTTCTCTTAATTTAGATAAAAACAAAAGAATCCACAACAATTACACGTGAACATAATTATGGTTATTTTACTTATAAAATTCAATTTATATTCATTTTTCTACCACAAAACACTAAAATCCTAGTAATTAGTATACCCTGGAGCCTCGTACTCAATTATCTTTTGAATCTTTTTTCAAAGTTCTCTTAATATAGATAAAAACAAAAGAACCCACAACAATTGCACGTGAACATAATTATGGCTATTTTACTTATAAAATTCAAATTATATGCATCTTTCTACCACAAAAAGGATCATTTATGGTACCAACAAAATCCATGCACTCCATATTATTGAAATAAATTGCAAAAGAAACTATTTTATTTTGGCTTTATTAAGAAAAAGAAAATGAAGGACGTTGATTCTAATAAAGTTCTTTTAAAGCCCTTTCCATTAAGGTTGCTTAAATAAGTCATTGTAATATTTTCTTTTACTTTATATATATATATATATATATATATATATAATTTCACTTAGCTAATCCATTTACAAAGGAGAAATGCCAAGTTACTGAAAAGGTTTGATAGAAATATTTTTAGGGGGAGGGTCAAGATTAGGAAAAGAATTGAAAGGTGAAGTTGTAGCAATTTGGATAATAAGATGGGTTAGGTTGTGTTAGCTATATTCTTTACTTTTTGTTTAAAGAGTCCTCATATCAACATTAGAAGGTTTATATGCTAATAATAAGATTCATATTTAGGAGCAACCATGACTAGGTGGCTAGAATTTGTCACCACTAGTTATGATCATCATACGATGTTGTTTGATCCATATAATTGATATGTGTATGGCTTTGTATGAGGTACTAATATACCAATATGACTATCTCTAGTTGGTGGTAATGAACCTATTAAAATTGGTGAGAATATAATGCACTATATAGGGGCATTTTGGGTGTGTCCAAATGCATTTTTACATTATAGTGGTGAGTTAGACAATGAAAACCTTTTTCTAAAAATGACTTTCATTGGTCGATCCACCAGAATCTAGAAAGAGGATGGAAATTGGTATATCTTCATTACTTGTACTGACTATTTGTTTGGTATAGAATGGGTGAGTTTACTCTTATTTCTTTTTAAAGACATATTTTAATGGCTTTTAAAATAAATTTGGAATCTTTGTCCTATTGAGCATGTCAATATATTATGTAGCTAATTAAGTCTTAATTAGATTGAACTTATAACGAGGTGATAATTACCTCTGATCAAATGAAATGGGGATTTTAGATCTCTAACCTTTAATAAAGATAATCTATTCTAAAATCACCTCTGTGTAAAGAAAAAATAGTTGTCTTAAAAGAGAAGGAGTTTGTAGGAATCTTAGAAGTAGAAAAAATAAATGAAGTTGTAAAGAAAGCAGTAAATAAAGTAATAAAAGAAAAAAAAACTTATGGAAGAAAAACAATTGCAGGAATTTGAATATATAGGGCTGACCATAATTTACATCACTATTTTACCTTGTTTATATTGTTATAGAGTTTGAATCCTACTTACATAGATAATTATAATCCTATATATATATTGATATAAGATAGAAAGACTTATTCAATCTTAATGCAAGCTAAAATCATCTTTTATTGATACACTATTGAATCTTAGTTTAATCTCTTACTTTTGATTAGTTATTTTGTTGAGAACTCTTGCTCTAAATAAGACTATATCTTTCTAATTATGCATGCATTTAAATTTGTTGATCGATTGTGACTTTTTGTTGCTTGATCTATCGATTGACTACTCCTTCAACACTCCTAGTCAATCAAAAACTCTTCTAGCTCAGTCAATTCTTTTTATTCACGATTTCAAGTCTCTTCCTTTATTTGATATGAATAATCATTGTACTTTATATGTATATTTAGTTTAGAGGTAAATAGATGACCTAGACAACACACATATTTTTTTGGAAAAAAGAAATGGACGAATCTTCATCCATCGAGGTAGATGATGTGTCATCTATACAATAATTTCTAGCTAACTCCAATGATCGAAAAACTAAGGTTAATGTTTGTGGACTTTAAAAACACATATTTCAACATGTTTTCACTTAAAAACACAAAAGAAAACTCATCTTAATAACATTCATAACCTCGTTTTAACTTTAAAATACACTTTAATCAGTTTAAAAATTCAAAATTAAATCAAATCAAAACAAACTTCTCAGATTCTGTTTTATTTTTTATAGCATGATTTAAAACACAAATTACCTTCAGTGAACTCTTTTCTTTAAGACAATCTATTTATCTCAAGTTCAACCTTTTTTTAGCTGAAATGCGACAAATCAAAAGCATTCTTTGTCTTTTTTCTTTTTTACTACTCTTTGTTTTCTCTATCAACTTCTAGGAACTTAATTAGAATAAAATAAAATTTTATGATTGGAATATAAATTAATAAAATGCAAGTGTTTGTGAGTACATGAAGTTTACAGCAAAACTGGCTTGTTTGTTTTTGTGTTTTATAATCGATTAAATTTAAATTTTTATTATTTTTTATTTTAAATTAATATGTTTTTGATATTTTTAAATCATTTTAATATACTAATATTAAAAATAATTTTTAAAAAATAATAAAAATATTATTTTAATATATTTTTAAATAAAAAATATTTTTAAAAACAACCAGAATTACATTTTTGATGTAAGCAGTTTTAATTTTACTTTTTAAACTTCTAATTTTAATAAAAGGAAAAGACGTAAAGAAAAGAATATTTTTTTTGTCGCCAGATTACCAGGTCTTCGTTTGGGTTCTGAAAACACCAAATAAGAAATAAGAAACTTTGTTTGAATAAATATAATTTCGTACATTTTATTTCGTCATTCCGATAGTTTCCATCGGCAAGTAGAGGATCTTGTTATTTTGTTTGGAAATTGTGAATTCTGTGTTAGGGTTTGAGTCAATGAAAGGGGTTGAAATGCAGCAGCAGCAGCTAGAATTAGGGAGGAGCGGTGAGAGTCACAGTGATTCTGATCCTCTGCTACAGAATCAGGCTGATGCAAGTTCCACTCAAGAAATTACCGTCAACAATGAAGATATTGAAAACGTTTCTGTTCCTTGTTGCCGTATTTGTCTCGAAACCGACTGCGAACCAGGCACGTTTCTTTCTTGTAAATTATTAATTATGAATTCATGACTTTTAAGAAAAGAAAAAAGGAAAAGGAATTCATGAATCATGTTTGTTTTTGATTTTATAGGTGATGAATTGATATCTCCATGCATGTGCAAAGGAACCCAGCAGTTTGTTCATCGTTCATGCCTTGATCATTGGCGCTCAGTTAAGGTCAAGTAATTCTGGTGCTATAACTGCTACTCCTTTAATTTCTTTTTGGGGTTTTGGATTTAGTAGCTGATATTTACTCGATGATGAATGACAATCTAAACAGGAAGGATTTGCTTTCTCTCATTGCACAACTTGTAAAGCTCAATTTCATCTTCGAGTTGCTTTGTCGGAGGACAACTCCTGGCGCAAAATGAAATTCAGACTTTTTGTTACAAGGGATATTGTCTTTGTATTCTTTGCTGTACAAATTGTGAGTGATCTTACTTCCCTCTTTACTTCCTTGTCATTCCTATTTATCTTCTGTATACTACTTTTATGCAATGGCAAGCCTATCTTCTTCATTCCTTTTGCTATTTTATGTTCGAAGCCCATGCATTTCCTAACCGGTAAATAATCCCATTAGCCTCATTTTGTCCATTTCATTAAGAAGAAAAGCGGCTGACCTTATTTTATTACAATTCCTGGATGATTATTTCCCTTGAGATAAACGGTGCGCACCGATTTTCAAGGGCCATTTCTTTCTGGTTGGCTCAAGCTCAACAATTTAATGTCCCATGTAAATAGCTTTGGACATTGCTGTACAGAAGCACTGATTACGTGTTCTTGGACTAACAAGTAACTTGAATTCTGTAATTGAACTATTTTATTTGCTACTCTTTATTTATTCCAACCCAGGAGTTGTGGAAAAGAAGAGCAAATAATGGAGTACCTCGTAAACTTATTGATGCAGGACAAGTTTAGGGGAAATTTGTAGTTGTATATTTATCAGGTTAGGTTGTAGAATCTGAAGTCTTGCGACTTTAATAATTGAAAAAACAAATCTGAAAGCAAAGAAATTGAGGAAAAACAAAATAATCTTCTAGCCTCACGCTCAAAGGTATAGGACTTGCTCCTAGATTGAGAGGCTCACTCTCTCCTAGAATTAAGCAAAAAGGTGCGCATATTTATAGGTTTGGGTTATTCCTATTCCTAATCAGACTTGGATTCTTAAATAAGAAAAGAAAAATTTGCCTATTTGACTGGTAAAGAGAAACCTTGCAAGCTTCAAAATGTAGATTTTAAAATTTTGATTAGTTTGTAGCTTTTCCTACATTTTGCTCTAGTTTTTCTTCGTTCTTGCACTGACTCACAGAGTTGTTGATGTACCTTTGATGCTTGTAGGTTAGAGTCTTCTACTTGTTGTCTTTGCTTTTTTTGGATTTGGAACAAGTTGTAGGGGACAATTTGTAGGTTTTTTTGGACTTGCTGTTTACTCAAATCAGGATGCATAATACTGTCTTTGTATCATTGCCTGTTGTTTTGATGGCTTCAGTGGCTGCCTCTCCTTTGCAGTGCAGAAATTTCCACATGAGTTGCTGGATCATCAATTAGTCATGCAATCTCACACAGTAACTCATCCTGCTTGTACCTGGTTAAGATTCTTCTATAGAATCTCATGTGAGAACATAGTGGAGTAACCAGGACCTGATGCCATTGATGTAGGGCAAGTCTAGGGGAATATTTGTAGTTGGTTGCTTATTAGGTTAGGTTGTAGAATATAAAGTTTTAAGGCTTTAAGAATTGAAAATAAAGAGATGTAAAATAATAATTTAAAAAAAAAAACATAAATAAACTTTGGGCCTCCCACTAAAGGGTTTAGGATTCCCTCCTGGATTGAAATCCTCATACACTTACATAATTTAGCAAAAACTTCACTTTATTCAACATAAATCTGTCATGCTAAAATCAAAACGCCTCAATTATATTTATATGCTTGATTTATTGCTGTTCCTAATTAGACTTGGATTCTTAAATAAGAAACACAAGTATTCCTATTTGACTAGTTAAGAGAAACCAAACTTTACAGTTTGGTAGAAAAATTTTCTAGGAAAGAAGAAAATGCATTTTCTAATTGAAAACTGTTTTCTTAAAAATGTGTGATTTAAAATGCATTTTCTAATTGAAAACTGTTTTCTTAAAAATGTGTGTTTTCTAATTCTCCAATTCTCTATAAAACTGGAAAGCATCAACATAAGTGTTATCCAAATCCTCCACTATAGAAACTAAGGGCCTTCTTTGGTTCACCTAGTTTTTTTATGGCCATTCCTTTTATTATTTTCAATTTAACCAAACAAGGCAAAGCAAACACTACCTAAATCTTCTAATTAAAGGTACACTGTATTCTTAGATAGCTAGCAAATATCCTCCTTGCAGGAAATTTCTTGAAATTACAAATCTGCCTTTCTCAATTTACCATGCTGCATCATCTAATTCACCAAATGAAACCTATATGTACGATTTTTATGTGAGAAAATCTTTCTTTCAGGTCATTGCTGCAATGGGTGGTTTTGCATACCTTATGGACAAAGATGGGACCTTTAGGAATTCGTTTAGTGATGGATGGGATCGTATACTGTCCAAGCATCCTATACCATTTTATTATTGCATAGGTAATGCTCGTGGTTTCACTGTTTTTTCTTTTTCTTTTTCCTTTTGTTTTGCTATTTAACTTGTAATTAACTCCAACTACTTCAGGGGATGAAGTGTCATTCTGCTGACTTATTTCTAGGATCAAATTTTTAATCTGAATCTCCAGTGCTGACATGTATTGATTTAAATGCTATTTAAGCAGCATCTTTCAATTTCCATAATTTTAAACCATTTATATTTTATTTGATATCCAAGGTTATAACAATGAAATATACATAGCTTGCTGGGAGGACAGATTTTATGAGTAGAAATATACTCTTTGGTTAAGAATTCTGATTGCTCCTGCTGCTGAAGTTTGATTTTGGTTTTTTAAGTTTAGTGCTCTGAGTTTCATTTGCTGCATTGATATCCAGGGTATTGGCTACTTCTAACCATTTTCGTCTGTGCTTTGTGTACATGAATTGTAACAGGAGTACTGGCCTTCTTTGTGCTTCTTGGGTTTTTTGGCCTCATATTACATTGTTCCTCCCTCAATAGTAATGATCCAAGGATGGCTGGCTGCCAGAACTGCTGTTATGGATGGGGAATTCTAGACTGTTTCCCTGCTTCCATGGAGGCATGCTTTGCACTGGTTGTGGTTTTTGTCATCCTCTTTGCCATTCTGGGAATCGCTTATGGCTTCCTTGCTGCCACAATGGCCATTCAAAAAATTTGGCAGAGGCATTACCACATCCTCATTAAGAGGGAGCTTACAAAGGTAAGCTCTGAATCCTTGCTGTTTGCTTCTGCTTCATTCCTGCCTGAATTGGTTGTCAGAATCAAGTGTGGTAAGATCTTAAAAGGGCTTAACTGTCTTCTTCAACTGCTCTAAAATTTTGTAGGAGTACATAGTGGAGGATCTACATGGCTCTTATTCTCCAGCAAAATTGGACTCTGAACATGAAGAACGTCTGAAAATGGTTAAGCTTTTATAATGACAAGGAGACGAAATTTATAAAACATATGGAATGAATCTAATCAAACAGGAGTTACAAGCTACATTGTGTGTCTGGAAAGAAAAAAATAATAAAAAAGCTACCCTATAATATGTATTTGTTCCCTAAAACTTGAACAAAGCTAAGAAAGAGCATATAGTTGCAGCTCACTCCAAACGCTGAGAGTTGTGCAAAGCTGACTGGAGGTCACCCGTCATTATATGCTTGTACATACATTTGTGCTTGTTCAGCCTTTGTCGAACAATTGAATGACATGAATTCCTCTTTTCTTTGTGTTATATAAATATGCATGGATTCCTGAAGGGATTAAACCCCTTTTCTTACTGAAATGACAGTTTTGTATATGTGGGTTCTGTGTGCTCGAACAAATGGCTGTGGTGGGGGGTTTGTCATCTTGAAGAAGTTTTTACTTAATTCAGTGAACAGGCATGATCTGGATTCCCTATGGTTATCCGTTCGATGAGTGGAAAGTAATTAGAAAGAGATTTATTAGTATCGCAGGTTGGGATTCGCCGGAAACAACTACCCCAACGTTTTAGAATTTTTACCCCAGTCAGGACTAAACTCTGAAGGATTTTTGACAGAGTTGAAGAGTACAAATTATGGGACACAAGCAGAACAGAGCTGCTGGGCGGGCCGGAACTTTGAAATTGGCAAATCTGACGTGGTTGACGGAACTCATTTTGAATTGGCTACCAGTACTGTCTGTTCCTACGACTATAATTTATACACAGCACAACAGCCATGTTTGTGACTACACGGAAATGCAAGGGTGTGTCCATGTGCAGTTCTGTGGCGTAGTAGTGGTGAATTAGACAATGAAGACCTATCATGGTACACGTCTGCCATTGGTTGATATAAAACCGTGTGAATTTTATTTATATGAGTAATTCCAATCTTGTACATATATATTACATATATTGATATCAGTCTAGATATGTTTATTTGTTTATTAAATCATAATACAAGCTAGATTCATTTTTATTGATACAAGTAAATCCTAGGATAATCTTCAATTTATGATTAGGTATTTTATTCAAGACTCATACTGTAAACAAGATTATATTATATGATGCGAACCTTGTGATCACGTGGTCGTGCAATCCACAATTTAGATTGAGATGTGATACATGAAAGCCGAAAAAGGTTTGATAGGAGTGTGACACAATGAAAACCTGCCCCAAAACACCAGCACTATTGGAATGAAGTAGAATGACGTCACGAAGTTAGTTAATCTTCGATAAGTCAGATTCAGTTCGTTTAAGAACCGAAGAATGCAAGAATCACTCTCACACGTTAAAATTGAAAAATTCAGAAGTAATATTCATTAATCAATGGTTGCAGAAATTTTGGTTACATGAGTTTAAATAGTTCTTGAAAAATTAACCCTAATGGATCTACCTATCTTTGTGGGCTAAACTGACTCGCATACAAAACAGACTCAAAAACCTTTAATTGAAAAGCCCATAACCTGATCTAAACAAGCTTTAAATCCTAGCTTAAAACAAAGTTTTAATTAAGCCCAAACATGAAAGAAAATAATAACAATAACTAATATGTCATTAAATATCACCAGACCTTTTTTTCTTATGTAGTTAGGATAATAAGGAATCCTTATAAGATATGAGTTCTGGAACATTAATGAATCATTGCTATCCTTGAAAATCATTATTGTGGAACTAGAAAATTCTCAAAACAAGAAACCACATCCTTTTAGAAAAAGAATTTTTGTCAAATAAGAGGTCCACAAGTAAAAAAAAAGTAAATAATAAAATTTGTACAGCCTGTTCTGACCTATATTGCAAGTCATTTCTGAACTCTGATTCACCTGAAAATTTACTCCAACATATACTAATACCTCTGGAATTTTATGGTAAAGTTTATGCTCGATCCAAAAGTTGGATTTAGAGTTATGTTCAATAGCGTAAAACTGAACAGTAGAAAATTTTATGCCAAAATCTGAATCTGACCTTACTTGGATCGTATCACAAGGCTGAATGATATCATTATATTATGGTTAAACACAAGCCGGCCAAATCATTTGTTTTGGATGATTGTAATTTTTGGTCACCTACTTCTTTAGCTTAGTTGATTTTTTTAATACATGATTGATTTTAACTCTTTTCCCTTTATTTTGTGGTGAATGATTATTATTATTTTTTTCACTTGAACATTTATTTCAATTGTGTTCAAATAACGTGGTTTTATTATAAAATTTAATTAAATTTAACAAACTATTTTGTGAAATTACTCATATAAAAGTGTTAATTATGGAAATTTGGTAGGATAGATATATCACTGTAATCTTCCTCTTACAATAAAATGATTGATGTTGAAGAGTGCAATCTATTACGACATAACATATCAATTTAAATTACCGCATGTTGTTTGAAGTTTCATGATTATCTGAAAACTTACAATTACAATATAATCTGAAACTATTCGCAATGATTTTACAGAAAATGTAAATATATTTGTAACAAAATATGAATAATAATGACATGGATCTTGAAATGATAGGATAAATTTTGCGATGCAGTGTATTAAAAAAAGACAAGAAATTTAAAGCACCCTCGATTCTTCGAAACATCCAGTTGAAACAAAGTCAATGAAGGTACTGATGCACGTACCTTGTACATAGACACAGCCTTTGATTCGGCTTTTGACAACGCAACTAACTATCTTTTGTTTTCTATCATTTCTCATGCTTAGTTTTCAGTCAAGAACAAGATCCATCTTTGGATCCACTGCAACTGCATGGGGTGCTGCTAAAATTTCCAGGAAAAAAAAAACACGTGGAGAAGACACCTGTCGGTGCAAAAGTTTACATTAGTTGCTAGTCTGTTGCCTTCCATCAGCGACAAACATAAGATGATCACCGTCTCTAATCAACTCAATGGCATCAATCTCAACCCTATCCTTCCTCATTACTTTGGCAGGTGAGATCCTAAATTTCTTAGAACCCATCTCAAGCAATGCCCGATAGCTATTTGGAAGTAGGACAAGCTTTCCTGCAACTTCCCCCTTTTCGGGGCAACTAATTGTCACTCTAGCATGACTAGTTCCATGATTATTATGATTGTTTTGGGACAGCAAGTCCTTCTCCCCCTTGTGGGCAGCTGACATCGTCCCAAAGAGGGAGTTGTGAAAATTATTAATTCTTCGCCTCGGACGGGTTTGGCTCAATGATCCATCTGTAGCTGGGAATGAACCTTCTTGGGACACTGGCCGAATTGCTGGCTCACTTGTAAATCTCTCAAGGAATCGAGTTCCATGTGCCTGCTTCTCAGGAATGGCAACCAAGGTTTGCTTTTTGGCCTCTTTACGAGTTTGGAAAATCAATTTTATTTCTTCGTGCCCTTGTTGGTCAGCTAGATTCCTTGGAGTCCAACCATGGCCATCTGGTTTGTCAATATCAGCACCTTGATCCAAGAGGAATCTGACTAATTCGGTATTGTCTTCACTAACTGCTACGTGTAGTGCTGTGGTCCCATTGTCCCTGGGAATTGTCACATCTCCTCCATATTGAACAATTTCCTCGAGCAAGTTCAAGTTGTTTAGCTCTGCAGCAGTGCAAGCAAAATGGCCCACTTCTCCATGATGTATGCTGGCACCATTTTCTATCAGAAGTTTGGTCAGTGATTCATGACCTCCCAGCATTGCCTCCCACAATGGTACATTTCCTTCTGAGTCTGCATGCACCTCCAAATAATTACATCACTTGAAATTATTTGAATCAATCACTCTTCGATCACAAATCTTTCAGAGTGATTAACGTTTAATGAGGAATTCAAATTATGTAATAACAGATACCCTAATATAAACTTCTTTATTTGTCGATCGTTTAATGCTCTGATGAGAAGATCCTTGTCAGAAAGATAATGTTTTAGGAGTTATGTCAAAGTATTAAGCAAATTATTCGCCACATTCAAAAGGCAAGCTTCTGACATCAACTGAACAACTCCAACGACAGTTGACTAAAGAGGCCACGCTTAGAAAATTGCCCAGTTGTGTCTTAATTACATGGTAGTCGTCGATCCATGTCAAACGAGGTGACCTCATTTTGCAAGAATTTAATTTGAACAATATAATAAGAGAAGTCGACAAGTATACATGCACCACTAATTTATATCTTTTTTTCCCCCTTGAAAGAAGAATGAACAAGTCTGGATAATTGACTTGTTAACCTTCAATATATTTATCCACAACTAGCAGGCCGTCAGGTTTTTGCATTATTAATTTAAACTAAAGGAGAATGAGACGTCAACTAGCCAAATTCGGGCTTTGAGCTAAAAATGATTTATAAACAGTCGTGACAGGCGACTGGCAAGCATGCCTCCATTTATAACCGAAACCTACTATATCATCAATTTCAACCTCATATATAACTTGTTGGGCATGTGCCGTGTGCATGTGACTATGCGTCTACATGTATAGTTGCAAATTAACTAAACAACTATAAACAGGCATGGTGTCATAAACTACAGAGGATATAACTTCAATGTTTGCAGTTATAGATCAATAAAAATAGTTTACGAGTTTAATGGTATGGCAAATGACTCCAACTAAAATTTCTCCAATCATGATGGTTATGGCAATAGAATAGAAGATACCTCGGCAGTTAGGATCTACTCCATAATCCAGTAGAAGTAGCACACAGTTTTCACTTCCTTTGGACGCTGCTATATGCTAATGTACATAGATTAGAAGGAATAGCATCATTTGTGTTGTAGAGAGAAGCATAGTTAAACTTTACATACCAGTGCTGACCTCCCATTGTGGTCTGCTTCGTTTGGATCCAGTCCCCGTTTCAACAACTGATGCAACAACAAATCATCTCCCCTTAGGGCTGCCATGCACAGACTGAGAGGTAGTTCCATTCTACCATGAGCTAGCATGGTGGTTGTTTCCAGAAATACTCCCTCCATAACTGGGTCCTTCTGTTCTTTCAAATACTGCACCACAAAGAATAGAGAGCAACCTAATTATGCTTGATGTAAAATATTATTACAGATTTTATATTCAACATCTGGAAAAGATTTTGATTTTCTTGAAATCCTGTGTTGCAATTATGATAAAATTTTAAAATTTATAATTCAGGGAAAGTTTCTGATGCTAATACAAATTAATGCTACGGAGAGCTCCATGTGTAAGAAGATAGATCTATGTTGTGCAGATGTACAAACTATCAGCAAGTTAAATGAGTTTACGCGGACCTGAAGGAGATTATTCATGATTATGGTCCCGTCTCCAACATTTGCCTGAACAATATTCAAGAATGAAGTACGGTTCATTCGTAGTAGTTGGCTCAATCTCTTGGTTCGCACTGTGAAGAGCTGTGGCCTGTAACAAAGTACTCCAATTTCACCGCAAATATCACCGGTCTTTGCCCCACCAACAACCTGAATCCATCCAGCATAATTTCAGCAATCATTTAATTGTATACCTAGAAAATTCTTGTCATGAGCATTTCGTTTTAAGTTACGCGTCATTCTATGTGTGTTTCAGGGATAAAACTTGCCTGTTCCCCTTCAGTTTTCATAGCAAGTACTTCCTGCAATAAAAATTAACTGAATTATTGAATCATATGTAGCAAATTTGACTGCATGAAAATGCTATTCGGTAAATATGCTGATAAAATCAACAGACTGAGCCTCTTTTTAACTCCACAATTACAAACATAAAATATGGAACAATCCAGTCCAAGCAAAAGAGTTGATTTTTACCACAGCACCAGTAACAAGTATATAAAAGTCTGTTGGTGCTTCATTCTGCAAGATCACGTCTTCATTGGGAGGAAAATATTCTGCTTCCATCTCAGAGACCTTTAAAATTCAATGATAGAAACAAAAATCCTACATAAATATACAGATAAAGAAGAAAAGAAAGCAAATGGAGAAACAATCAAGAGTAAGAGGTTATGGATGCTTTAGTGGCTTACCAACTGGAAAAGCAAGTCATTTGAAACCCCCTGAAACAAGTAGACCTTTTCCACAAGAGAGTAGAATAGATAATATGAAATGCTTGACCGAATGGCTTTTGGAAGGAAATCAAGAGTCTCTTGCTGCTGCAGTCCCTCTGAATCTGTCTTGAACTTCAAGCACAAATGTGCAAGCATCTGATCTTGTAGGCGAGGAGGCAGCTTGTTCCTCTGAGCAAAACTTGAAGCAGATTGTACGGTATCTCTCTGGGAGTTTGAATTTACAAGGTCGGTCGTGATTATAAATAATAAAAAGTCAGAATTTTTATATGTAAATCCATTACACTATTGAACTAAATCAACAAGTAATAATTACTCACAAATCTTCTAGTTCGACTAGTCCCATGCACAACCAAGTTCGTCATGTTTCCAATCAAATATGCTGTCAATCCAAGGTTGAAGAGCATGTAGAAGATGTCAAATATCATCTCCCTTGTGTTCACAGGATGCAAATCACCATAGCCCACAGTTGTTAGAGTAGTGATAGACCAGTAAATGGAAGTCACGTATCTTCTCCATATACCCTGCTCTAGGAAATTGTCTCCTAGGGCTGCTCCAATCCAGGTGTTATGTGGATCATGATAGCGTGCAGCAATAAGATAATAGAAGCATCCAGCAGAGTGTACTGCAAAAAGAGTGACCTACAGGGAGAATAGAAATCCTGATAAATCATAGCATTTTCTAGAAAGAATACATTTTCATTCATATCAATCTTAATCTTATCTTGGAACACTTACACATAAAAGTTTAGCACATCGAACCCCAAAATAGTTATAGTTCCTATCTTTCTCCAATCTATTGAAAGAAACATTTAAGGGAGTCATCAAAACAAACCGGACGTTTCATAGAGGAGCTAAATAAAAATATCGAGCAAAAAATATGATTTTTTTTCCTTTTTTTATTTAGAAGGCTAATTAGCTGAGGAAAAACTATTTACCTAGAAAATAGGGCACTAACTCTTCGGAGACGCCAAAGGCGAAGCATGTTGAAGAAGCCATAGGACTGTAATGGTTTGGGGGAGATCTTCCGTGCTAGTTCCGTTGGGATTGTGGATATGATATCCAAAGCCAACCAAGAAGATGCATACTTCCAAGCAATCTTCTTGTGATCATCATTGAGTAGGTAGGTGACTTTGTCAAGGTAAGCCACAAAGAAGGTTAGAACAATATCCACGGCAAAGAATCCATTGACAACGTTATCACAGATGGAGAGTGGGCTCTGTGGTTGTTTAAGAAAGCCAAATTCGAAAGGTGATACCCAAGCTGTATAGATGACCAGAAGAACGAGAAATGTCTCCCAAGTTCTGCAAGATCAACCATTTTAAAGCTTAGGCTGATTGTTTAGCAATCAAATGAGTTGTTTTCTTTTTTTTCTTTCTGCTGTTTGTAATGCTTTCTCAACATATATACTACTACCCCATACATCAACAACAACAACAACCAAGCCTCATCCCCAAACTAGTTGGGGTGAGCTATATGGATCCATTTGCGCCATTTTGCACGATCACATGGCAAATCCGCCTCAATATCAAGAGATTTTAAACAAACTAAAAGGTCAAGTAACAAACCAAAACCTGGCAGCAAATTGTTGACTGTCTGTAGAGCTGAATACATTTAAAATGATAAGAAGTTTCTGATTTTCCTCTAACAATGGTGAATGCATTTAAATTAGCTTTCAAAATCCTCCTTCCATTTCCAGACATGAAAATGTAAAAGAATTCAAAGAACTTGAAAATTGGGTAAAGCAAAAGGTGGTTGCGAATGCTGTTCACTATACAAGTCAAACACTAAGATTTTCAAGGCCAGAACACCTTTAATTTAGTCTGACAATTCAACAGAAGAATTCTAATCTAATGCTATTTAATAGGATCTGCCACTTTTGGAATACAATTCCAAACCCAGATCACCATTATCACAAAATCAACGGCTAAAATGGAAGGGTGATCTTCTGTTTCCATAGAGAACCAAGGGCAAGGAGGATACTTGGCCGCCTGGAACCTATGCAAGAAACAGGCCCAAAAGCCTGGACTCGAGATTCTAAACAAGAAGTTGTGGTAATTGGTAAAACAACAACATACATGAAAAGAAAATTAATTTACAGAAAAAAGTAGGAGTAAGAAAGCGAAACAAAAAAAAAAAGAAGGCAAGAAAAGTCCCAAGAGGCCTGGGAGGAAGCGGGGAAGAAATCATTATAAAAAAGAGTGACAAACAAAAGCAAAAGAAACTTTAATTAAACCACTCCTCCCTAGCAGCAGTAGCCATTCACAAAATGTTACCAGACCAATCAACGGCGTTGTTTTCCACATCTCCTTGTATAAAAACAAATAAACTAGCAAGTTGGAGTAAAAACCAACCAAACATCATTGAAGTATATATACATGGCTAACAAGAAGGAAGAAGAAAAAAACCAATCAAAGTCTTGGGACCAAGAAAGAAAACAAGATTTCAGGAGACATGATCACCTGTAACGACGGTCATAAGGCGATATAATGAACCTATTGAGCTTAACTCTTCGGTTACTCCTTGCACCGAGTGAAGGCAAAATCCCTGTCGAGAGACTGTAATGGCTACCGTCTCTTGACAGCTGCTCTAACTCCTCTTGCCCACATACTGAAACCCTGAAGACACCTCTGTTACGCAGCAGAGTGTCCATTCTTTGCTGCTACGATGCTGCACTCGTGAGAGAAAGAAAGAAAGAAAGAAAGAAGAAGAGAGAGAGAGATCTTTCTGTTTTCTTGGTTTAAGAAATTATTACGACATGTTGCGCATTCCTCCTCCGTGAGCCTGCTTTATTTAACGCCCTTTGCCACCGTTAGTAATTTCTTCCCATTATCTTATTTTATGACGGATGGATTTGCATAGCAAGCTTATTAGTCAACTTTGTATTTTAAATCATTTGGATTTTTTTT
>Ga0325414_1001122_pt1 | contig 25017 bp, 15 predicted proteins | sample PopdelMetagenome_8_FD_206183 | JGI IMG/M metagenome (GOLD analysis project Ga0325414, IMG submission 206183) | Populus deltoides microbial communities from Bellville, Georgia, United States - Leaf-PdKOR-R3 | ecosystem: Host-associated > Plants > Phyllosphere > Phylloplane/Leaf | place: USA... | reverse complement strand
TTTTTTTAATATTATAAAAATAAATTGAAAAATAGGGAAATAAATTTTTAATATTGAGTTTTCATAAACTTTTTTATATGAAATTTATAGCCAGATGTAATTTTCACTTTTGTTTCTGACTTGAACCCATCCTTTCCTTGAAAAAATATAATTAGATTTTGGGATAAAAAAGAATTCAGAAGTTGGTATTAAATTGAGATTTTTTCTAAAATTAACTATTTGTGATTTGCGAGAAGAATAACAGTAAGTTACATTATTGTAATTTGAGGACACGGCTTAACCTTCCCAAAACGTCGTCGTTCTCTGAAAACTTTCCATACCCATACAGTCAAGAAGTTAAGAGATTTTTATCGCCATAAATATACGCAGCCGATCTCCCACTCCCACTCCCTCTCACTAAAGGAAAACAATCTTCAACAAAGAAAGCGGAGAGCTTATAAGATCCGATCAGATCCCTTCAAAGTCAATTTCTCTCTCTAAACTCTCCTAGCATTTCTCCTTACATGTATCAACACCGATCGGTTCATTTCTTTCATCCTCTAATTACCCTCAATCGAAGCTCGATTTTACAGTTTTGACTCCGGTATTTTGCGATTCTTCACTTCATTTCTTCAATTTAGGGATTTTTTTCTTATTTTTTCCAGAAATGCACGAGACCGTGTGACCTAGGGTTTCTTGTGTGAGTAAAGGTACTGCGTTTACCTTGAATTGCATGAAGATTTGGTGTTTCTCGTGCTTCATTTTCGGTAAAAAAGTAGTAGAATATAAACCCATGAGAGAGGGCATTTCAGAAAGTGAAGGCAACACTGAAGGTAATTTTGGAAATAACGAAGAGGAGGATACTGAGGCCGTTGCATTGACAGATATCCGCCGAGACCGTAATGCTCGGGAGTCGTTGAGGTGGATTGAGGAAATGATTAGAGCGATGCAACGTACACGTGGCGGCGGAGGCAGCGGTGCGGCTACTTGGGGAGAGGTGGGGCCGGGTTTCGAGGTGGAGGCTCAATTTGTGGCTCCTTCTCTTGCTTTGAGGAGCTCTGCTTTTCGCGCCTCATGGCTGGCACGGGGAGAAAGTAGTGGTAGTGGTTCTGCAGTGGCAGAGGCGGAGGGTAGTGGTAAAGAGAAGTGTGATCGCGATGCCCATAATAAAAGGGCTAAAGTTTACTCCTGTTCTAAGTGAGTTTTCAACTTGTTTTGTGTTTAATTGGGGTTGAATTTTAGTCTCTACGGCTTGCTGTTTTTGATTGTTTTGTGGTTTTTTTTGGCATGTTTCGTTCTAAAATGGTAGTTTTTTTAAATGAAAGTTTTGAACTTTCAGTATTTTTGAATGATAATTCAATGTTTTTCTGCCAATTGTGGTGCGCGCGCTTCTGGTTCATGTTTTTGAAATAATGCTGTTTAACAACCTGTCATTATGTTAAAAGATTTTGAGCTAAATTTTTCCAGATATTTTGGATTTCTACGTTTAGTTTTCTCTCTGACTGTGAAGTGTAAGGAGGATTGCTGGTTAACTTGTAAGGAAGTGCATTTCTTCCTTTGGTCTTTAGCTTGCAAGCATATAGTCTCATTTGGACATCACAATTTTAACTTGTTACTGTTACCTTCATATTTTGATTGCATTTTCGTCACCAACATTGTTTGCAATACCTGATAGGATTGGATGATGTTTATGTTACATGAGTGCTATCAGATTGTATGCGTGCTTCATGGTTTTAGTGGTTGTTGTTCATGCATGATGGGCTATTGTCTCTCTGCAGTGACAGTCATTATGCTGCGGTAACGTCTTCAGATGTTGGCGATTCTACTTCATCGGCAGATAGAGATCTTGGTTTAACTCAGAGCTCTTCAATTTCATCTAATAATGAGATTTGTTATCATAACTTCATGTGGAATAACAACAGCGATGAGAATCCCTTTGATTCTAGTGGTGGGAGAGATGGTGGTGATGATAGTGTCATTTCCAATTCAGAAGACTTAGATGTTAGGATGGATCTTACAGATGACTTGTTGCATATGGTAAATTGCATTTTTAATAGATCTATGCACCACAGCTTGCTTTCATCTGATCTAATTTTATATTTTCCTTTTTCTACCCAGGTTTTCTCTTTCTTGGACCACATTAATCTATGTCGGGCAGCAATGGTTTGTAGGCAGTGGCAAGCTGCCAGTGCTCATGAAGACTTCTGGAGGTGTTTGGATTTTGAGAACCGAAACATATCAGTAGAACAATGTGAGTTCTACTATTTTCCTTATGCTAAATTTTTTACTTTATCTTCCTCCTGCATATGAGACGGGGTATTGTAGAGGTGTGAAGAGATGTGGTTTTGTAAAACTCAAAAGGAGCTTGTCACCATCCGCTATCCCTCCCCCATCCCTCTTGATCTTATCACCAGAAGGCTTTAATGTTAACTTCCTTTTCTATATAGCTTAAGGATGAATGAATATTGGAAAATGGAAACCCTGCAAATGTGGTCTGTGATTTCTTACCTAACCATGATTGAAAAGCCTTGTGTGAAGTAAATGGTATGCAGCAAAAAGTAGTGAAATCCAGATGATGTAGTTGCAGAAGTTTCTTAAAATGCATAGATATGATGCTCTTCATGTTGGAAAATGCCTTGAGGCTAGATATGAACTGCGGCTTTGTCGGGTTTGTACTACTTGTCATCATTTGATAAATAAGAATGGGTGTACGAGTTAAGTAATCAGACATCATAAATGTGGAATGGGCTAGATGTTTGAAGAATAAAGAACACAAGCTTAGCATTCCTAAATTACAAATTTGTTTAAAAAGCCTTGTTTAGCATGCAATATTGGTCCACTTATAAGTGAGTTTTGAATCATCATTTGATAAATAAGAGTACATGTATCAGTTAAATAATCAGACATCATATATGTGGAATGGACTATACATTTAAACAATAAAGTATTCACGCATAGCATTCCTGAATTATAAATTTGTTGAAAGCCTTGTTGAGCATGCAATGTTGGCCTACTTATATGTGTAAATGGATCACAACCTAACTATCAAATATTATGATCTACAAATGAAAGCGATTACCCGTATTGTATTATAGAAGCATCTATGTCCCTTCTCATTGGAAAATAATGGTTGAGGAATCAAATTGATGTATTTAATATGAATTTGTAGTTGAGGACATGTCTCGACGATACCCGAATGCCACTGAAGTGAATATTTATGGTGCTCCTTCTATTCACCTGCTTGTTATGAAAGCAGTCTCTTCTTTAAGGTAGATGTTTTTGATCTTGTTCATCTTGTTATGGTCAAGTAATGACACACTAAGCTGCCACTAATATCTTTATATTTTTCTCAGAAATCTTGAGTCTTTAACCTTGGGAAAAGGACAGCTAGGGGATCCTTTTTTCCATGCCTTGGGAGATTGTAGCATGTTAAAGAATTTGAATGTCAATGATGCTACTCTGGGTAATGGTATTCAGGAGATACCAATAAACCATGATAGACTGTGTCATCTTCAACTAACAAAATGCCGTGTGATGAGGATATCTGTCAGGTGAAACACTATTAAGCTCTTAAATCAAAATTTTGTTAGTTCTCTTACTTTGTGCTAAGATACTTCTTTTACAGGTGTCCACAACTTGAAACTTTATCTTTGAAGCGCAGCAACATGGCACAGGCTGTGCTGAATTGTCCTCTCCTGCGTCTCCTTGACATAGGCTCTTGCCACAAGCTTACAGATGCAGCAATTCGTTCGGCAGCAATTTCATGCCCTCAATTAGCATCTTTAGACATGTCGAATTGTTCTTGTGTGAGTGATGAGACACTACGTGAAATATCCCACACTTGTGCTAATCTTCACATTCTTAATGCTTCTTATTGTCCAAACATATCACTTGAGGTTAGTTTCTAAATTAGTGCATTCTTTGATTTGGTTAGATGTGGATATGCCACTGTTTGACTTCATGATAATATTCCTTTTTTTTTCCCTCTTTGAAGTCTGTTAGGCTGCCAATGTTGACAATTCTCAAGCTTCATAGTTGTGAGGGCATCACTTCAGCTTCAATGTCTGCAATTGCACATAGTTCCTTGCTGGAGGTTTGGATTCTCTTGCTTTGCATGTTGGTCTTGCCTAGATGTGTTCCCTCAGAAATAACTTTGGAGCATTGCCATTGTAATTTTTATAGGTTTTGGAGCTTGACAACTGCAGTCTTTTGACTTCTGTGTCCTTGGATCTTCCTCGCTTGCAAAACATAAGATTAGTACATTGTCGAAAGTAAGCATGCTCTTCCATTCCTCCATCACACCATTTAAATCTTGAGAAGCATTCTTACCCTTTGGATGGTAAGAGATTTGTTCTTGCTCTTTTTTGTTGAAGTAATATTATGTTCTTTTTGGTCTGCCCACAGATTTGCTGATCTGAACTTACGAAGTATCATGCTATCATCTATAATGGTGTCTAATTGCCCAGCCCTTCATCGTATCAATATCACTTCCAATTCACTTCAAGTATGTTTAACCAGAAGGCTCCTGTATATTCACTTTGCTTTCCTTCATTTTTCAGTGTACAACTCTTGTAATTTGTTTCTTGACTTGCAGAAATTAGCATTGCAGAAGCAGGAGAACCTAGCAACATTAGCATTACAGTGCCAAAGTTTGCAAGAAATGGACCTCACAGATTGTGAATCTTTGACTAATTCTATTTGTGATGTTTTTAGTGATGGTGGTGGATGCCCGAAGCTGAAATCATTGGTTCTTGATAATTGCGAGGTTTGTGAATTGTGATCTTTTTGCCCTTTTTGTTTATGCATTTGTGAAATCTGCCATGCTTTGGCATGTGCATGAAGAGGGAACGTGGTATTTTAATGCTGTATTACTGTTATAATCTTTCACATGTTTTGCTCTCTTTTGGAGCAGTTATTCTTATAAAGTAAGAATGATAATGGTGGTGTTACTGTATTAGAATTCCAATTCTTATGCCTTCAATAAAGTGTTGTTTGCAGAACAGATTTTCTGGATTGACACTGTTCTGTTATGATATAGGTCATAGGATATCTCAGGTTGTAAAAGTGGAATCATACTTTAGAACTATCATTTCAACATGACATATTGAGTGGAGGAGATGGCCCATATAACCAACCTTAACTAGTTTGGATTGTGACTTATTTTAGATGGGTTGTCATTTTCACCAATGACATTTGCTCAAGATGGAGCTCCTCTATGAATTAGTTAGAACTAGTCACATGCTTCTAAACAATGCATCACTGATGCTGAGGACACTCTTTACAGAATTTGGATTGGACTTAAGTAATGCAAAGAGTGCAATTTGAAATCACTTGTGGGGAAAATTTGGGTTGTCAAAAATTTGGAATGACTTCTAATTATGTTCAGAGCAAGTAAACGTTGATAAGTGGACTTTTGAAGATTGGGCAGGGAGAAAGGGCTTGGCAGCTGAATTCTGATTTAAAAGATTCATCTTCTTAGTGAATTATTGGTCATGTGGTAATGCAATAAGTTCACCTTAAAACTGTTTTTGTGATAAATAATGTTTTTTTCTCTGTTGGCTGTTCATTGGATGTTTGTGCCCAGGTAAATTGAGCTCTTACTTCCTGTTGAACATTTTCATGACATATGGTTTTGTGCCATTCTGGTTTTGGCTTATTGAGTGAAGCTTATGCAATTATTTCTGCAGTTCTTGTGGTTTGTTTTTCCCTTTGACTGAGTGAATGATTTTACTTTTCAGAGTTTGACTGCTGTGCGATTCCGCAGCACTTCTTTAGTCAGTCTTTCCCTAGTTGGTTGCCATGCTATTACTGCTCTCGATCTGGCGTGCCCTTCTCTTGAGCTTGTTTGTTTGGATGGCTGTGATCATCTTGAGAAAGCATCATTTTGTCCAGTGAGTGGGAATCATTGGTGTCAATTTTGTTCTGCTAAATAATGAGCAAGGTGTGTATTATGCTAAACAAAATTTATGGTAATCTGAAATATTCTGCCCCTTTTCAGGTTGCTCTCCGGTTACTCAATTTAGGAATATGTCCCAAACTGAACATGCTTAGCATTGAAGCACCATTCATGGTGTCCCTTGAGTTAAAAGGATGTGGTGTATTATCTGAAGCAACTATTAATTGTCCCCTCTTGACATCTCTGGACGCTTCATTTTGCAGGTCACAATGCTTTCTAGTAGTTTTTTTTTGGCTGTCCCTTTCATCTCCTATGACTGACATCTGTGGTGTTTACATTCAGCCAACTCAAGGATGGCTGCTTGTCTGCAACCACTGCATCCTGCCCACTGATTGGATCATTGATTTTGATGTCTTGCCCTTCTGTTGGCTCTGATGGACTATTTTCTTTGGGGCGACTTCCACATTTGACTGTGCTTGATTTGTCATACACTTTTTTGATGAATCTGGAGCCAGTGTTCGACTCTTGTTTGCAATTGAAGGTACTTGTGATTCAGCTTGCATATTTTACAGATTACATGTAGTTCACTTCAATTTTGTAAAATTTGTACCTCTATAACCAATGAGCCTGTAGGTTAGTGGTACTCATGCATAACTATGAGGGATGAGGTCGGATGTTCATCTCACCTTTTTTAATTGATTTCTAATAAAATCGGATCACACTGATAAAAAAAATTGCACATTCAATGGCTTAGCGAGATCTATTTTACTTTTCCTTAACAAACTTGCTTATGTAATTTGAACATTCCAAAGCTCATTTTGAACGAGCTAAACTTTTCTTGCTGAAACATGTTGAATTGCTTTGTGATTCAATTTCATGCTGTCTAAATATTCAAAAGATGAGCATCTGGAGAATGTTGTGATTTTGTCATCCACTTGATTTGTGCATTGTTATATTTCATTTTTTAAGCTGAATGTGTGTCCTTGGATGACCTAAGCATCTGATTCGCTTTCTTTTTTTCTTGTTCAATGGTTTGATGAATGGTTTGTGAAATTGTGGGCCTTGCTGACTCAATATTTTTTACCTGTTCACTAAGGTACTAAAATTACAAGCGTGCAAATACCTTACTGACACGTCATTAGAGCCTCTCTACAAGGATGGTGCTCTTCCAGCACTTCAGGAGTTGGACTTATCTTATGGCACCCTATGTCAATCTGCAATTGAAGAGCTTCTTGCTTGTTGTAGACACCTCACTCATTTGAGCTTGAATGGCTGTGCAAACATGCATGACCTGAATTGGGGATGCAGTGGTGGTCAGATTTATGAGTTCCCAAGCAAATTTAGCTCAGCTGCCCTGTTTTCAGATGAGAATCTTCCTGTGTCAACTGAGCAGCCAAATCGCTTATTGCAGAACCTCAACTGTGTTGGTTGTCCGAATATTAGGAAAGTTGCCATTCCACCAGTGGCCCGTTGTTTGCTTCTTTCTTCTCTAAATCTTTCTCTGTCCTCCAATTTGAAGGAAGTTGATGTTGTTTGTTTTAATTTGTGCTATCTCAATTTGAGGTACACTTCTCTCTGTTGATGTGTTTAATGTTCTTTCTTATTAGTTTTATGCTTATTTATATCTAATATCTTTGTTTTTGTATGTTGTTCAGCAATTGTTGCTCCTTGGAAATATTGAAGCTTGAGTGTCCAAGGTTGACTAGTCTTTTTCTTCAGGTATGCGCAATTCTGACTTTTAATGAGTTCTTGGATCTGGTCATTGTTTGGGCTTACCCATATCATAATTCAAGGGTAAAAGGACAAAAAGAGCATTTCTCTACTAAGTTGGATAATGTAGGACTGACCTTGCGCAAATAACATGGCTATTGACTTTCTTTCGCCTTAATTAGTTTGCTGGGTTTGGGGAAGCCCTCAATCTGGTGCCCACTGTTATTAGCTAGGAAAATATTGTGGTGCTGCTTGCACTACAGATGTATATACTGAACTACTTTGTAGGGAGAATCGCTCTCCTTTGGGAACTAATGTATAAGAAAACCAGAGATCCTCCTTAATACCAATCGTGAGGATCACTTGTTTCTGGTTTGATGTGCAATTTTCCTCAGATTTTGATTCTTTGCCCGCCTTCTCTCCTGCAGGGGAGAGCATGCCCTAGCCATATCCTTTGGCCAATTATCATTTTAGCTTTTAGGGACAATGCATCTGAAATTTCTCCCAATTAATACTGATTTTGGCTCCTGTTTTAAACATCGCAGTCTTGTAATATTGATGAAGAAACTGTTGAAGCTGCCATATCTCAATGTGGCATGCTGGAGACTCTAGATGTACGTTTTTGTCCGAAGGTGAGATCAACATTTTATCTTATATATATATATAAAAGAAGTCTGTTATCTTATTAGGTGAAATACAGTCTTGGATTTGTTTCTATTTATCGTGCTTCTTGTGTTACTCGAGTAATAAAGTTACTAAATGAATTCATCTGTGTTCTGACTTTCCCTAGATATGCTCAATAAGCATGGGCCAATTACGTGCAGCATGCCCGAGTTTGAAGCGTATCTTTAGCAGCCTGTGATGTGAATAATTTTCTTCCTTTTGTTTTTGTCATTCACAAGTGGTGATTCTATTTGACCTGAAGTAGCAACCTGTCGTTATATGATATCCACGATTCACACCTGTGTTGTAAATGTTCATCTATTTTATTGATGCTTGTTCCGAGTATATATAGGTTGTGTAGTAGCTGTCGTGCTGATGTTTTAAATGTTACACTATTTGGAGAGTTTAATTTTGAAAAGGGATTTGTGGTTGTGTGACCACAGCACAGCTAGGATGGGGCTTGGGCTCATTTAGTTTTGTTTTAGTTAAAAACCCTATTATATTTATTTTTCCCTGTTGAGACTTGGGAAAGATATGGATATATTATTAGACTTGATTTGAACTTGATATATAATTCCACTATTCAACACATCCATTCTATGTAGTTTAATGTTGAATAATAAATAATACTGAATATAATAGAAACATGACCAGTATCCTTTGCCATCCAGAAGAAATAACCATGATTGGTGCCAGTCATAAGATTGATTCCAGCTGTTTCAATGCTGGGTCTAAATATTAACCTGTGAATCTTTTTCTGTGTTATGTAAGCATGCGCAATGGCATTCCCTCTATCCAACACATCTGAACGGAGAGTTTGGAGAGGGATGTAAAGAGAGAGCATGAGAGGAAAGGAAGTTCATTTGTACTATAGATATATTAAGGAGAAACAAATGAGTATTATGAGAAAACAAGAATTTGTTACTCAAATGTTAAGCACCACTGCTATAATTATATTATTAACAAAAACTAATTAGAGGTTTTGTTGTTCACTTTTGCACTGTGCTTTCTCTTACTAACCATGGTGGATTTCAATAGTGTTATTTTCCCGTTTTGATTGCTTAACTTTTTCTTTTTCACATTGAAATTGCTATTTGAGATTTTCCATGAGTTAATAGTTTTTTCTCTTTGCTTATTCTTGGAAATTAAGGTTTTGATCACATTTTAGAATTTGAATGGAGGTCAATTCAATGAGATACAATCTAAATTTCTAGCAAAAGAACTAAAAACTAGAAAAATTAGCAAGGCTTTACTCAAATTTAATTGAAAAAAAAAGGTTCAAGTCAACATATTACCCATTGACTGCTTTTTAGGTCCTTTTAGTTTTGGAATTTTAAGTTTTGATCTGAAATCTTATTTTATTAATGTTTCAATCCTTAAGTTTAAAAGAAAAAGAAAAAAGAGGAACTCACTGAAAAATGAAGGAGGAGAGAGTTGCTAGCTGGTTATATTCTGGCAATAAAAAAATCAATCTTGATATCAATAGATTCTAGTTGATAAGAGAAGTGTTATTTAGGTGTTTTTAATCTTTCATTTTGTTCAAAAAAGTAGATCATGAATAAAAAAATGTTTTTTTAGGATGATTTTTTTTGGGTTTTTAATCGATTAAGGTTGGTTTGAATTGAAAATAGGTTTATTGAGGTTTGTAGCAAGGTTGTCAATTTCGTTTCGGTAGGTGTTTTGTTTTTTCAATTGGAATAGAATGTTTCAGTTTTAGAGTGTTTCGGCGTGTCGTTTCGGGGTTGTACTGTTCATATATATATATATATATATATATATATATATTCAACAAACATAATTCAAATTCAAGATAAATTAATTATAAATTATGCAATACAAACACAATGCCAAACAAATATAATTTTAAATTTTAAAATATTTCTAAATAATCAAGATTAAATAGATCTTTAACTTAAAGCAATTCAACTTAAACAAAATATCAAAATATTATGAAAGTAAAGTGTTTTAACACAAATATTTTAAATATAAAGTTAGGTTAATGTTATCAAGGCTAATATAATCTAAAGCATCCTTTGTTTTGCTTAAATTCCTACAAAGTATAAACATGAAAAAAAACAATATGAATATAAACCATATATATTAGTGATAAATCTAATTTTAAAAAATTAATATCATTGTTAATGAAAATAGTAATAATAATTTTCAATATTATTATTAATATCATTGTTATTGAAAATTGTAATAAAAAAGAACTTTTTTATAATTGGGTGATTTAATTAATTAATTTGAACAAGGTTCAATTTGATTCAATGACTTTTCAAGGGCGGAACGGAACATGTGGAATGAAACAGGAACGTTCCGGGTGGAATTTAGCCAAAAAATCTGGAACGGACCGAGATTTAAAATGAGATGAAATTTGTTCTGTTTTTTGAATTGGTATGGAACGTTTCGGCCATTCCGGACAAAACGGAACGGAATTGACAACCTTGGTTTGTAGGATATATATTTTTAAGTGTTTTCAAGTGAAAAAATACTTGAAAATGAGTTTTTGAAATCAAGAAGATGGGTCTCGACTTTCCATCCACTTGATATGGCTGGAGTTTTACTAGTGGACGACACATCATTTTTCAATGTAAATAATACATCCTCTACTTTGTTTTTTTAATATTTTTTTTGGAAAGTTGAGATGTCTAGTGTGCACGAGCCTAACCTTGTAGACCTATATAAGCCTAGCGTTATTCATTTTAGGCTAGGAAAGCTAAGTCCACCCAAACTCAAACACGTGGTCTCTTTTTATAAAGGATTTAATGGTTTGATCTCTTTTTATAAAGGATTTTATGGTTTTTTTTAAAAAAAAAATTCTTAACTTTTAATTAAAATTAACTAAAATTAAATAATTAAAAATATTTTCAGGACTTATTTTTATTAAATACCATTCAATTTTTACATTGTTTTCAAGTAAGATTACAATATCTTTTTATAATATTAACAAACACTCTTTTTATACATTCTTTTTCAGTAATGAGCCCCTTAGCAGGTTGTGGTCTATTGCAACCTCATGTGATAAGAATGATGTAGAGATATGAACCCTTTTCACCCTTTCTACTAAAGTTTGTGATTGTGTTGAAATCTTATCTTTGATAACAATAAATCCATGATCAACACTATTTATTTGTATATGAGTAAGTGAGATCTTGTCTAATATTAATCATTCTAACATTTTCCTGTAAGGAAACTAATTAGTGCTTGATGTTGTTTGTTATTGACCATTTTGTTGATATGTACAACTTTCAGAACCTATTTCTTAGACAAGGTGTATGGATGACATCATCTCTCCTTACCAAAATGTTTAGCATTTTTCTCCTAAATTAGGTTTTGGATAATTGTCCTTGTTTCCATCTTCTTTCCATGTCTAGGATATTTGATGATATCGGGGAAGATCATCATCCTCCACATCACTGGATTTTGATGACTTTTGTTGTGAGTATTGCTTATTTCAATAATTTTTTATTGTCGAGTTACTACTTGCTTAACATTACCCTCCAAGTCCTCACTATTTGAAAGAATTGTGGCAGGTCGGCAATTATATACCTCATTAGAAAGCATATCTTAGTATTCAAACTATTCATTTAGCTTTCCTATAATTTATGTATTTTTTTCAAATATGTTAATCATGATCAACTCTAGTCTTTGTCGTGGTCGATTAACTCGTCTTTTACATCTCTTTTTTTCTAAGATGCACATTAAGCTCGAGGTTACCATTTTTGTAATGATCATCCACTTTCATCTATTTGTCTAAAAAATAGATATGTCTTAGACTATAGAGCCTTTTTAATTTGGTTCTTAAAAACCACATAACTTTTAGTTTTATGTTTCTAAAAGCCATTTCAATTATGATAGTTCTTACCCTTAATTTTATTTGCAGTAGGGATAATATTATTTCTAAAAAGCTTATTCCTCTCTTCTACAACAATTGGTCAAATATCTCTTTTGCCTTTTTGATATTAAAAGGCTACTCTATCTTCAACTACTTTGGTATCATTTACATCTTTGTTGTCAGGTTTAACAATCTCTTTAGGATTTTTTTAATATTATAAGCTCAAACAGTCTTTTATATTTGATTCTTGTTATTGATATAAGCTATTACTGGAGCTCTATAAACTCCTCGTTAGAGTCCAAATCTGTCAATGAATGTGTACTCATGATATTATCTTAATAGCCAATAAGATAGGTTCCTTAATGACTTCTTTTATGCCTATTTTACTAGGATTTTCTTATAATAAACAACTTCATTAGTGAGGGTGTAGATGTCTAATTGTTTTGTTCCTATAAACCTCTTTTTTATATTCTATTGCAATCCCTTTAATAATAACTTTATGCACTAATAACCAGTTGTAGCTACAGTACACTTAATTTCCAACATCTTAAACCACATAACATAACTTTTTATAAACTTTATAAGATCTTAAACTTTCTTAGATAAATCAGTAAATGTGAACTTTGGATTAGCCCTATAAAATTATTTATTGAAATAAGGTTCCAACTTTTCCCAAACATTTAATCCAGTTAGGTGGCAATATAAAACACTAGTGAAAAACTATCTTGGTTAATGATGAACTAAACAACCTTACTTACAAGAAAGGTTTGGTTTTGTAGAAAAAAATAATCGTACTACTACTACTACTACTACTACTAATAATAATAATAATAATAATAATAATAATAATACAGGAAAGGTGAGGAATGGAAGGTGGTTGTGGTGTTAAGTGTCTATTTCAAACAATGTTTGAACTAGAATTTTTAAAAATTTTGAATTTTTAAAAATTATTTTTAATTATTTTGATGTGCTGATATTAAAAATAAATTTTAAAAAATAAAAATATATTATTTTAATACATTTCTAAACAAAAAATATTTTGAAAAGCAACTACTATCGTTATCTCAAACACCTCTAAATATAGTCATGCCAACATTGTATTGGTGAATCGAGTTAACTTAGTCAGGTGTAAAATGAAACAGATAAAGGAAACGGGGCCTTATTCGTTAACTTGTCTTATTGTTTCCTTATGTCTCCATTTTTACTCGAGTGTAGATCAAAATTATATTTGTATAATATTGATAATATTATAATTGATAAAATATTATAATTGTATTTATAATATTGATAATATTATAATTAGATCAAAATTTTATTTTAAATTGAATATTATAATTGCAGTTGTATAATATTCAATTTTTCAATACTTTCTCCAAATCAAGTTTTTACATTTAAATTGATAAAATTATATTTTTTTTTTGTCATTCCAAAACTGCATTGATGAAAAATTTCTCAAGTTTTCTCAAAATATTTTAAGAAACAAGATGTTTCAAAACTACTCAACAATTTAAATTTTAAAATATAAGTATATTTTTTAAAATTAAAATTATATTCTTAAAATATAATAATTTTAATTTGGATAGAAAAACTTAATCAGAGAACTTATTATTAAAATTGATATTATATAAGGATATAATAAATACAATTAAAAACATTTGGACATGTTGAAGACTTGTCCAATTATATAAAAATTTTAATTAAATCATTTACCCATTTAAAATCCAATAGCTAGAAATTTTATTGATGTTATTTAATGATGATTTGTAGCCATATTCAGTAATTGTTCATAAGCATGCATAGATAAAAAAATCAAGCATCTATTTTCTTTGATTAATATTTAAAAGTCACGATTTGATCAAAATGAATATACGTTATTGATGCATTTTAATCCTAAATGATTTGCCAAAGATAATAAGCTAACAACTCCAAAACAAGAGGTTAAGACAAAGTTCATGTAAAGAACATGAACCTAAAATCTGGAAAATTTTTAGAAATTAAAGAACTACTGCCAAAACCTAGATTTTGTCTTTTAGGCCTCTGAACATACTACTTTTTGTCCTCATAAATCACATTATCAATACCAAGTATAGTTGAATCCAAAAAACTAACAAATAACATCAAATTATCAATAAGATGAATGGAGTTTCAATTCTTAAAACTGCCTAATCTTATTCAGCCTATATATCTATGCAATTTGGATTCAAAATAAGTTTTCTAAATATATTTTGGCCATGAACAAGCCTTGAAAACTAATGATCAACAATATTGCTTCACAATGCATTAATTAAACAAAACAAAACAAACAAACATTGTTTTTATCAAAACTAACCTAACTAGAAAGCTTTTGTCACATTAAAAACACCAAACACACTTTAATAACAACATATCAAATCGTAGAATTAAAATCATAGCAACAAAAAAAAAACACAACCTTTACTCTTTAAGCATCACCCTATTTGCAAACATAATGCAGATAAAATGACAACCGAAATATCCTCAAGCAAGCCATATGGACTCCACTTAGGTTAGAAAATATACCTTTGAAACCCTAGAACGATCACTGCCTTCTTTGCTTTCCTTGTATGGTTTTTCTTCTACAAACTTAATGTCTTTTAAAAATTGAATCAACCCTTATGTTAGGCTCGTAAACCCTCACAACTAGGGTATTTTATTAATATTTCTCTCCTTCTTTTCTCTCATTTTTTTCTCCTCTTTAGCTCTAATTTTCAGGGGTTATTTATAGGGTTTTGCTACGGTTTTTTTATTGGATTCAATCAAAAATTGATCATGCTTGATCAATCTTGGATCTCTGATCAGAATAGAAGGGTTTTGGATAAAACAACAAGAGCTAGAAGCTCTAAACTAGATTAGTTTTGCAGTGGTGGTTTTGCTAAACTTGTAAACCAACAAGATATTTTTTGGCCTTCTGATTTTGAGAGAAATACGATTAATTCTTGATAAGAACCTATTGAGAAAGTTTTAAGTGTGAACACATGAAAAAATCAATGGTTTTGCAAAATGGGTGTCACAGCCATGACTGACTAGATTGGCCACTTTTAAGGTCTCATAGGAGCAACTTCAATGTCAACATTGTGTAAGACCACCTGAAGTTGGTAAAGGAGGTGCACACCTTTCGTTTGGATCCAACCTTACCCAATTTGGAGGAATGTAGCTTCACATTTATTTATCCAAAGAGGTCAACTTGATCATCACAAAATTTGAAAATGCAAGGAAAGATAATTGGAGACAAGATGTTGGAGACTTTTATGGAAGAATTAGGGTGTAAACGTCTAATTTTGATCGCCATGGGATTATAGAGGGGGCGTCTCTCAGTTGAATGGTGGTGGTTAAAGCCTCTAAAATGGTCAGAAACGTCTCATTCATTCACTTGAAGATGCCTACTCAACCAGCTAAAATTGTCAAGGAAGGAGATGAACAGTGGTTGAACGACATGTCGTATATGTTAAACCCTAGAAATTAGAGTTTTTTAATTTGGGATTTGACCAATTTAAATTTGGTCCCTGCTTTTCCAATTCATTTTAATTACACTTGTAATTGTTTTCCAACTTTTAATTGCATGCAATTGCACCCTTATCAAATTCAAATATCACCCCTAAAATTCAACGCCTTTTACAAATGAGTCTTTGATTTTTAATTTATTCAGTTTCATCCTTAATTGACTACCAAAATTTCAATTCCTTTCAATTTTGCCTTTAATTTCACCAATTTCTACCCCTGAAATTGTGTGTCATTTACAAGTTGGCCCTTGGTCTTGGAAATATACAATTAAGTCTTTAAATGACCTCCAAACTTCATTTGTTTTTTACAATTAAGCCCCTGATTAACCAATTAAACCTTTCAAAGTCTAATTTCAATCCTCAAACTTTAATTTCTTCCAATTAACACCCAAATTGACTCCAAAAACTTATTTTCCTTACAATTAAGTCCTCAATAAAATTAATTAAGCCTTACAAAATTCTTATTGAGTCCTTATCCATCTAAATTTTTGTTTCTGTACCCTAGATAAAATATTTTCACTAATGAGGCCTTTTGTCAGTCAGAATTAGGTTGCTAATTTTGTCAATCTTATACATTTTATTCCTCCAACTTTTTCACTTGTCATCTTGGTTCTCTACCACCAATCTTAGGCAATCTTCCAGGCTATCTTCATGTATGTTCTCTTATATTTTTTTTATATTTTTTTCTTATGAGTGGTAAAAAATAGGTAACAACAAATGCCTCTTCTTTACAATGCTTACAAAGCAAAATCTCATCAAAGTTTTGCATAGTAAGCTTGTAAAGAAAAAGGTGTTTATCTGATTTATTGGTTGATTTACCCATCTAAAGACTTAGTTTTTTCTATAAAAACTGATCTCATTATCACGGGTGACCTACCCTTTATAAAATTCAAAAAGATTAGTCTATTCTCATGGGCAACCTGCTTATTTTGAAATTAAAAAATTGGTATATTTTCACAGGCGACCTACCCTTTTCAAACTCTAAAAAGAATTTCAGCAAGCGTGCATGCTTCCCTAAAATTGATCTATTTTCACAGGTGACATGCCCATTTTAAAATCCAAAATTGACTTATTTTCACGAGCGACCTACCACTTTTAAATCCCAAAATGAATTCCAAAAGACGTCAATACTTCCCTAAAATTAATTTATTTTCACGGGTAACCTACCCATTTGAAATTTTAAAAAAATAAAATAGGATGATTAATCAAGTTTTATTTAGCTTTGAATAATTACTTCAAGGCTGGGTTATTGAAAATCATATGTCGTCTAAATATTCGGTCTGTAATGGTAATCCACACAAACCACTTGTGAGAAATCTTTTTTCTTTTGTATTTTGGTGTTTCTGTACTATACTCTACTATTAGAAAATAAGAGGTATAACTTTTTATTTATAGAAAAACCTAAAAAACCATATAAATGAAAAAACATTAATTTTCCTCTTAAATAATATCACATGTATTATTTTAGGCTAATTTTAGAAATTTATTCAATTAAGTCCTTACTTAATTTTTTATAAATCTAGAATTGTAATTTCTTATATTAATTATATTTTAGTCTTCAACTTTTAAAACTTATTCACAATCAAGTCATACTTGATTAATCATCATGTTTTAATTTCTAACCAATGATTCTTATATTTGTGACCCATTAGGTTCTCTAATAAGTAGGCCCAAATATAAATCATAATCCTAAATAAAATAAGATTAATTAAATTTAAAAAATTAATTATTATCAATTCAACAATTGATTGATTTATATTTGAAGATCAAATACAATGTCAAGCAACTTGTTATGATCTCCCGAATATTAAGAAAGTCATAAGTGATTTGACGTAATCTTTTAGTGACTAGTTTATCAGTGTAATTATTATACCTTCATTAATAATGTTTGGATTTAGACATTATAGTATGTAATATATCTGCTCTGTCAAATTATTTTAGTTCTCAACACTCTAGTCATTAATTCTTTGAATAAGATTAGAAATTCTTTTCAAATCTCATTCCACCTAGCCAAGGATTTTACAATCTATACTATTTGATAATAGATGGAATATCTTTCCTTGTTAACCTATGATAATAAATCCTCTCTTAATTACTCAAATATCTTTATATAGTTTATGTTATACCCAATATCTACATGTTTGTTACCCTTAATTAGGACAACATGTAGCTAAAATCAAAGCATAACACTCTCTATATAAGATAACTTAGTGATCTCAAGTTTAAGAATCACTTACACAACTATCATGTGAGCTTTTTCATAGCCTTTTTATAGGTTTTATTTTTATTAATAAAAGTGTTCTTTATTAATATAAAGAAAGCTTTTATTAATACTAAATATGTTCTACATTAATAAAATTAATGTTACATATAATCAACCGATTAACTATAGAGTATATTCACTTACACTCGTATGGTGACGAGACATATATATTCTTCCCATTTTCTACTTTCTAAATGTCATTTGTTCCTATTCCACTAGCTAATTACATGATGTCATGTTGGTTACTAGTGTTTCACTACTGCATAGAGTTCCAAACTTTTTTTCTTTTTCAACTCTATTTGGTTAATGTTAAATCTTATTTTATTACACGTTAGATATCATTTTCATAAGCTGAGAGTTTTTTCTAACCACGCATAAGCTTTTTACCTTTCTATACATATGATAATTACAAAAAATTTCTTTAGAAGATGTATATGCTAATTACATTAATCATGCTCATGATTAATGTAATTAGCATATGCATCTTCTAAAGAAATTTTTTGTATAAATCATGGATCATATCTTTGCAATCACAAGTTGGCAAGATTGAAGATGGATGAGGTCGATGGCAAGCAAGCTGACCTCGTTTGTCAATCCCTTAAACTCAAAGCTTGAGAGGGAGAGACTTGTATTTTTTACTCTTTCTCCTTTCATGTAAAAAACAATAAATTTATATATTTATAATGATTAACACCATCAAAATACTAACTTCTTACCCCTTTTAACATTTAAAATTCATCTCCTCCTTTGTATCCATACCCTCAACCACCCCACAGGAGAGTCTGCATGCATCAATGGCTAACAAACATTAAAAGGCATAGAGAGTGTTTGTTTTTGCTGTAGTTGTTATGGTTGCGGTTGAAAAAAAAGTGATTTTAAAAAAAGTACTTTTTTTATGGTTTGTGTATATATTTTGTGTGTTTGGTTAAAAGTGTGGTGTGACTTTATTGTGGTAAAAACATGTCTGGTTAAAACTGTGGTTGCGGTTGATATTGTACCTAAAATGACTAAAAAGGACATAAATGAAATAATTCTTTGTGTTAAGAGGAAATAAAACATTTTGTCCAAATATATACCGGTAAAAAAATAAATTGTTATTTGTTATTACAAAATAAACATCATTGTCCCATCAAACTATTTGTAATGCCATCACGAATATAATCCATATGCGACGCCCTTTGGTGCCCTCGTGGTTGTGATTGTGTAACGACATCGGGAAAAGTATCAGGAGGAACAAAATCTGGATGACTATCAAACTCGTTGAATGCAACATCTTGGCCCGACTTCCGCCGAATGTAGTTATGCAGGGCCATTGATGCGACAATAATTTTAACTTGTGATTCGTAAGGAAACTCAGGCATGTTTTGCAAGATTCGCCATCTTTTCTTCCAAACTCCAAATGTACGTTCGATTACACATCGTAAGGATGAATGGACTTGGTTGAATAGTTCCTCCCGACTTCACGGTTGTCCTCGTCGATGAAATTCTGGAAGATGATATCTCTCCCCTCTATATGGACCCAAGTAACCGTACTCATTCGGATATCCCGAATCAACGAGATAATACTTCCCTGCATAAAATTAATTATTGTTTAACGCTTACTTCTTATTTCATATAAAAGAAAATTAGACCAGCTGAACAACAACCCTATTTTTTACGGATGAATACCTTCTAGTGGCCTCGGAAATTCTATGTTTGTATTTCCAATCGCCTCATAAAATATTCTTGTATCATGTGCACTACCTTCCCACCCAGCCCAAACAAATATAAATTGCATGTCAAAACTACATGCTGCCATTATATTTTGCGTCGGTATACCTTTTCTACCAATAAATGGGATTTGATTTTCTTGTGATACACATGCACGTACATGTGTTTCATCAATCGCTCCAATGCAATTCTACAAAAACAAAAAATTTGTTGCCGAATCAATTTAATTGTACTTAAATATTTGATTGTAACCTTTTGAAATATAATAACAACTTGTAAAAAGTATTTTTTTTTACCTTGAAATGGGGCATGTATCTCGGATTCATTGCAATTTCCAGTGGTGTTGCTGTGAATTCTGGATCTACTAGTCTGATTAAATCAGCAGCTAGCACGCACACTTAAAGAACTTCGTTGAAATTTCTAGACATGGTTTCACCTGAATGTTGAAACCTCTCCTGAACTTCCCTATTCGAAGCGCCTAGAGCTAAAGTGTAGAGAAACATGTCTACCTTCTCAATAACACTCATCCATCTAGACGGTTTCAACCCGTACATTGTTTCCAACTCAAGAGACAAACTCTTAAATGTGTCTGCATCCATCCGAAACATGTTCACACAACGCACCCAATTCCCATTTAAAATTTCAATCAACCATCGCATTCCAGTGTTGTATGAAACAATATATAGTTCTTTATAAACATACGTATTGTGATACAAAGCCAGTGCTCCAGCAGTGCATATGACTAATTTAATGCGATCACACTCTCTATGCCAAAATAAATCGCCACTGTCATCATCATCCTGTTGATTTTGGTCGTCGTCCTGCACCTCATTGTTATTGTTCCCATAACCAGCGTCGAAACTACCTCCAAAAACACTTCCAGAACTTGTACCAGCAAACCCATCAGACACATACCGACCAACATTATTCATAACATTTTCATAATGGTCATCAAAAAGTGCATTAAACCAATTTGCATCCATATCTACAAACACAATTTAATATCAATTTTTAAATGATGGTCCAAATATAATCTCAAACACCCCCTTAATTTGTACCCAGAATTATATTAACGATTTAAGAGGTAGGTTGGGTAAAGCTAAAGGTGTCCAATGAAGTGTATGTTTGATAATACAATAAATAATACTTTTTAAAAGAATTTTTTAATTAAAAAAATAAACATTAGCATATCAAAACCTTCAAAAAAAACATATAAAAATATTAATTTGATATTTTTTTTAGATAAAAAGTAAATTAAAAAGTATTTTTTAAAAAAAAATTGAACCATAAAAACAAAAACAATATTATTAATGAATATTTAACTTGGTTAATTACTATTCATATGTACGGAGAAGAATATGATGATAATTGTCTATTTAAAGCAATTATTAATAATGAAATTTATTAATATTGTCCTTTAAAACAATCTAATGGTGGTATAGAGTTTTAGTGGATGAGAAGAATTCAAGATCCTTTCAGATGGAAGGGAAGGGAATGGACATCAGTGTCAATAAAAACAGCCCGATGAAAAAAGAAGAAGAAGAAGAAGCTAGTCAGTCAGTTTAGGGGTGTTTTTTTGCAATAATAAATGATTATTTTTTAAAATATTGTTTTTAGAATTTTATTAAAATAATATATTTTTTAATTTTTAAAATTTATTTTTAATATTAGCACATCAAAATAATTCAAAATTAATATAAAAAAATTAATTTAAAATAAAAAAAAGTTTCAAAATTTTTGTAAACTCCAGTTGAACCCCTAATTTAAGGTGTTGTTTGAAATTATATTCAGAACAATGTTTCATATAAATTTGATTTTTTTAATGTTTTTGAATTTTTTAATATGTTTATATCAAAAATAATTTTTTAAAACAAAAAAAATATTATTTTGATATATTTATTTCAAAATAATCCAAAACACACCCAAAATATTAATTTAAAATAAAATAATTTCAAAATTTTTATAAACTCGGATTAAACACTCCTAATTTAAGGTGATATTTGGAATTGCATTTCAAATGACCTTTAATAAAAAATTGAAATTTTTTTATTTTTGAATTGTTTTAATATACTGATATTAAAAATAATTTTTAAAAATAAAAAAATATTATTTTAATGTATTTACATTAAAACAATCTAAAAATATTAAAAAATTAATTTAAAATAAAAAAATTCAAAATATTTATAAACTTTGATTAAACTTTCTAATATAAGGTGCTTTTGAAATTGCATTTCAAACGGCGTTTTATGATAATTAATTTTTTTTTGTTTTTGAATTTTTTTGATGTGCTGATGTTAAAAATAATTGTTTTTTAAAAAATATTATTTTGATGTATTTACTTCAAAACAACTCAAAACACCCAAAAATTTAATTTAAAATAAAAAAACAAAATTTTTATAAACTCTAGTTAAACCTACCTAATTTAAGGTGCCATTTGGAATTGCATTCCAAATGGTGTTTGATGAAAATTTGATTTTTTAAAAAATTATTTTTTATATTTTTGAATTGTTTTAATTTACTGATATTAAAAATAATTTTTTAAAATAAAAAAATATTTTGATGTATTTACATCAAAACAATCAAAAAAAATCAAAAAATTAATTTAAAATAAAAAAATTCAAAATCTTTATAATCTCCAGTTGAACCCTTCTAATTCAAGGTGCTGTTTGAAATTACATTTTAAACAGCATTTCATGAAAATTTAAATTTTTTTATGTTTTCAGATTATTTTGATATGTTAATGTCAAAAATATTATTTTGATGTATTTACATCAAAACAATCCAAAACATTAAAAAAATTAATTTTAAAAAAATCAAAATCTTTGTAAACTCCAATTAAACCCTCCTAATTTATGGTGTTGTTTGGAATTGTATTTCAGACGATATTTTATAAAAAAAAAATGATTTTTTTATTTTTTTATAATTTTAGATTTTTTTAATATATTAATATTAAAAATAATTTTTTTTAAAAAAATATTATCATTTTAAAAATAATCACTAATATATTACAAAATACTATGCAAATGTGGTTATGGCCAGCATTGTAAAAATGGATATAGTAACTCCGAGAATTAGCTTAACTAGTCAGGTTTTAGATTTGCTTCTCAATGGTCATGAGTTTTAGTATTTTTAAGGCTATTAAAGATTTATATAACCATTAACTTTAAAACTCGTTAGATTAATCAAAATGCAAATTTCAAATATTTATATTAATAATAATAAAAAATAAACATAGTGAAGAAGCGAACATGTCCCATTAGGCATTAACAAGCGCGACAAGATACCCCAAAACTTTCACATTGCCACACTCACACGGACACAACACGGAAACAGAGAAACCAGAGGAGCAAAGGGAGAAGAGAACCAGTAGAGCATAGCACAGTCCAGCCCACTTCACTGCCTTGTAATAATTAGTTACATATTTCTGTTTATGACTTTGAGTTAGGGATATTAGAAGCTGTTCATTAATTTTAAAATTTATGATATTAATTAAGATATACATAAGCAAACTGATTCGGATATCTATAATAATAATAAAAATAATTACTTTTTTTTTTTTTTTTATCTTTCCCATACAAAAGACACCCCCGATGTTCATCTATATATCGCTATCCCGAAGATCCATGTTAATAAATTTATTTTTTAAAATACTAAAGTAAACGTGGCTGTAAAGATACTCATCTCAGTGCTAGTTGAACATTTTATTTCTGACTTTGACTGTAATGAGAGCAAGCGAAAGTGTAGGAGGAGAAGAACAGCAGACAAAGCAAAGAGGGTGGCTGCAAGAACCAAGCCAATCAACCAATTCTATATCTACCAACTTTGACCTTGTTTCTTCTTTGCATTTGCTAAAGTATGTCTTTCTAGATCTTTGCTTTCTTGGGTTCAATTTATGTTGTGGGATCTTCGTATTCTATTCTATTCTATTCTATTGCTCTAACAGTTGCAGATGAACAATTGTTTTATTTTAAAAAAAATCCCTTGTTTTTTTCATTTTTGGGTTTGATTTAGAACATTCTTGGGTTTTTTGTTTCTCATTATCTTTATCTGTGTATGTATAATTCTCATTTTGTTCCTTTTCCGTTCTCATAAAAATGATAATAATAATTCCTGTTGGATGCAATTAAATATAATTATTTCGGAAGTTGTTTTATGATAATGAAAAATTTCATAATTAAAACATTGATTGTTATTATGCAATGGGAGGTAGGAGATAAGTTGGCTGAAGGGCGTGTTGATGCTATGTACTGCCGTGAAGTGGTAAATGCCAAGACCTTGTAAACTTATACTGGGAATATTAATTGTACATATACATGGCTGATAAGTTCTTGTCATTAATGTACGTGTGTCTCTGATGGTGTTTTCTAGTTTTTTGTTTTTTGAACTTGGAGTCACGAGAATTGACATGTAATTTCGGGTACTGGTTATGTTGTACAACTCATTTATGTGAGTTGGACTGGTGATTGAACTTAAGTATTTTTAAAAGGAAGATGAATCTAATCTTTAATGGCCCCTGCGGTTTCTTCACTCTGATCAGGTCAAATTGACCACATTATGAGTGACCTTTACAAAAGGGCATCGACCAAGTGTTTGAACCCCTGGTGAAGCCTGATCACTGCACGTTCTATGCTGTCTATCACAACACAAAATATGGGCTTACTCTGCAGTAAACGGCATCGATACAATGAAGCAGATACTGAAGAGAATGCACAGGTGAGTTACAATTGATAAAATGCATGATTTATATTCTTCTACGAGTATGATACTGGTGATTCGGTTTAATCTTGTCTATGATGATACTTATGCCTCTTATATGCCCCTTGTTCTTTGTGTGATCTTAAGTTTGCAAATTTAATTTTGGCTTTTCCAGGCTGCAGAAATTGAAAGGCGAATTGAACAAGAAACCAAAGTTGAACAGCATATTCAAAAACTTTTGCTTCTTGGTAAATGCAATTCAACCTCGTTTCTCATCGCATCGATCATTTGGCTTTCAAAATTGTTTTGTATTATGTTAATTGTTTGGCATCTAAAACTGTATCCTTAGTAATTGAGGTTTATCATAGTTACGGGCTTGTATTTGAGGTCCAGATAGCACAGGCACCATAGGTGCCAGGAGTGGCTTCCCGGGAGAAGAACTTTCTCTCTTTTAGCATAAGAGCAATTATGAACAATTTGTTTTCCTTGTTTAAAGCTTATGATATTAACCAAGGACTGAAATACTGAGTTCTTAATTGTGTGGGGGGGGACATTGTTCGCTGTTTGCTTTCCCGTATTCTTTGACAAGAAGTAGAGATAATAAAAGTTGGCTGCTTAATGCATGACTATTGTCTAAATGTAATTGCCCTCCATCTTGTTGCACATTTCTTTCTTTTTTCTCTTTCTTTCCATTCACGGTGACTTTCCCTTTGGGGGGGGGGGCGCGCCCCCCCCCCACGCGGCC
>Ga0325414_1001121_pt1 | contig 25019 bp, 11 predicted proteins | sample PopdelMetagenome_8_FD_206183 | JGI IMG/M metagenome (GOLD analysis project Ga0325414, IMG submission 206183) | Populus deltoides microbial communities from Bellville, Georgia, United States - Leaf-PdKOR-R3 | ecosystem: Host-associated > Plants > Phyllosphere > Phylloplane/Leaf | place: USA... | reverse complement strand
TTTTTATATTCTAATCTAATTTTTCTAACATAATTTAATATCCGAACCACTTTTATATAAACTAAAAATTTAGTTTTAGATTCTTAATTTTAATTTTAGTGGAACTATAATTTTCAATGATTTGAAAAAATAAAAAATTTTAATAAGAAGATTTAAATATTTTTAAAAAAATTATTTAAATTTCGAATATATTATTTTTCTTTTAATTCAATAAATATATGAATGTTTGTTTTTTTAATTAAAATGATGTGGAGGGACCCAGGTGGTCCTTACACACAACTAGAGGTTTTGGGTAGGAACCCGTGAAACAAAACTTAGCCCAGGTCCATACCATCATTTATCGGGCCGACAACGGGAGAGGAATTAATAACCAGGTCCGAAAGCGTGCGAACAGCTTTTGTCGATGCTTCAGAGTTGAGAAAGATTGGGTGTTCTGTTTTTCTAGGTTTCTGTCTCAGTCCCAGTTGAGAGTCCCTGAGAGTTGAGAAAGATATCCTTTTTCGACAGACTACTTTCTTTAATTCGAGGGCCATGGATGGATGCCGGTAGCTGATATATTATTGGGATTTCACCTCTCCTCTGCTTGCTTACCGCGGTAGAAACCCATGGTAGGTTAGTCTTGACTTTATTTATTTTTTATTTGCTGTCAATGTCTGTTCCCATGATCTGGTTTTACATCATTTCTCTAATGTGACCTATAGTGCTAGGGAATTTAGACTAAGTAGGTTCTAAAAAATGGATTGCAATGTGCCACTACTTGGCATCAAGTGGGGAGGTTTGAAACAAGGTAAAGGAATCAGTAGCTATGTTTTTATTGTATGAACTAGTTTTATGCTTGGCATTTTTTTTTCTTGTATGATCTTTTCTTTTTGCGCGCAAACAGCCAAAAATGTTTGAAGAAATGGGTTTGTTCTGAAACTCTTCCATCCATTTTTACATGAATGTTTTCGAACAAAACAAGTATTTTCCATAATTGCCAAAATTGAATTCGACTATCTTTTTTTTAATGTCCAAGACAATTTAGGGACGTGAATATTCAGCTCCAATTCCCATCCCTTTCTCTGCAAAGTTTCTTTTGTTCCTTTCAAGAAAACCATTATTCTTTGAGACTAATCAAAGCATGCCAATTTTTTTTTTCTTGTACCCTCTTTTATCATGTGGGAACATTACTGTTGCAATTTGCTTATTATTGGTGGAATGTGCTGGTGAAATTGGTTGACTGTGTTACTAATCTAAGCTCCCTTGAGCAAAGTTTATTTGAATCAGACACACGAACTTGGGAGAAAAATTGAGAAACAGAGAATGGATAAATTTTTTTTGAACATTTCTGGAGTTTCATCTCCATCATTATATTGTTGGCTTTTAATGCTGACAATATTTTCTTTAGTGATACCAATTCTTTCCCTTTGATACATGGGCCAAGTGTCTGGTTGAGAATGTTTTCCTTTTAACTCACTGGCATGACATGATGATTGTAGGTGATTTTTTTTTTTCACTACAGAAAATAAGTTATTCTCATTGAAATATGGCATTGGTTCTCCAAAAGAAAAGAACCTCTCTTTTTTTAGCCTGAGGGAATTAAGATGCTCGTGTACTCATTTATGGTCGAAAATTCATTTTCAGTTTCATTTTCTCTCATTTGTTTTTACATTAGATATTATTTACATTTGTATGTACACACACACACACTCACACACACACACACACACACACTCACACACACACACACACACACACTCACACTCACATATATGTATGTATGTATTGATACCGAGCAAATCAACCACCCCATATGTAGCACAATGAATGAATTTACTTCCCCTTATTTCAAATAAACACGAGGAAAAAATTGTAATTGACTTCTGATGTTCTATTGTATTAACGTGTTCCTTTCCATTCAATTTTTATTAAATTCCTGATATAGTTATTTGTTTGGAAGTTAGTTATTCCTTTAATGCATTCATCTGTTTTAATTTCATGAGTTACCTTCTTTTTTATTTCCTTATTCTTGTCTTTCTATTGTCGTATCCATATTTTGTTGGAGGTTTTATGTGCTAGCTGCATTTGAAGAATACAAGTTTGAAACTGGTTATTTTGCGTGTTAGCACGAGGGGAAGCCTATCGAGCAACTAAAGTTGTTTCTCCACATTTTGGTGGATTCATGGCAGACCTTGCTTTAACTGTGCCTGATGCTCCTCTTGCATTGTCAGAACATGCTTTGGCCATTGGACAAGAGTTTCCTAATGTTGAAACTTGCAGAAGAACATTGAAAGATATTGCTATAGCGCTGCATTTTGATCTTCGGATAGTGAAATCAGATCGAAGCCGGTTTATAGCCAAGTGCTCTAAAGAAGGCTGCCCATGGCGTGTCCATGTTGCAAAATGTCCTGGAGTTCCAACCTTTTCAATTAGAACCTTACATGGAGAGCATACTTGTGAAGGAGTTCAAAACCTTCACCATCAGCAAGCATCAGTAGGTTGGGTCGCTAGGTCTGTAGAAGCACGCATTCGAGACAATCCACAATACAAACCGAAGGAAATACTGGAAGATATCCGTGACCAGCATGGGGTTGCTGTTTCTTATATGCAAGCCTGGCGTGGGAAGGAGCGCAGCATGGCTGCCCTTCATGGAACTTTTGAAGAAGGGTTTCGCCTTCTTCCTGCATATTGTGAGCAGATAAGAAAAACCAACCCAGGAAGCATTGCATCTGTTTTTGCTACCGGACAAGAAAATTGTTTTCAAAGACTTTTTATCTCCTACCGTGCATCTATTTATGGCTTTGTAAATGCTTGTAGGCCACTTCTGGAACTTGACAGAGCACATCTTAAAGGAAAATACTTGGGTGCAATACTTTGTGCTGCAGCTGTTGATGCTGATGATGCATTATTTCCTTTGGCCATTGCTACTGTTGATGTGGAAACTGATGAAAATTGGATGTGGTTTATGTCAGAGTTGCGGAAGCTTCTTGGAGTAAATACTGACAACATGCCTAGACTTACCATACTGTCTGAAAGGCATAAGGGCATTGTAGAGGCAGTTGAAACACACTTTCCCAGTGCATTCCATGGATTTTGTCTGCGATATGTTAGTGAAAGCTTCCGTGACACATTTAAGAACACAAAGTTAGTGAATATTTTCTGGAATGCAGTTTATGCCCTCACAGCAGTTGAATTTGAAAGCAAGATCACTGAGATGGTGGAGATCTCACAAGATGTTATACCTTGGTTTCAACACTTCTCTCCCCAGCTTTGGGCTGTTGCATATTTTGAAGGTATGCGATATGGCCATTTTATGCTGGGGGTTACAGAATTATTGTATAATTGGGCTCTTGAATGCCATGAGCTCCCAATTGTTCAAATGATGGAGCATATTCGGCATCAGTTGACATCTTGGTTTAGCAATCGTCGTGACATTGGCATGAGCTGGACCTCAATTCTTGTCCCATCTGCTGAGAAACGGATTTTAGAGGCTATTGCAGATGCACATTGCTATCAAGTGCTTCGTGCAAATGAGGTGGAGTTTGAGATTGTGTCGACTGAGCGAACAAATATTGTGGATATTAGGAGTCGTGTCTGCTCATGTCGTCGTTGGCAGCTCTATGGTTTACCTTGTGCACATGCTGCTGCAGCACTTATTTCCTGTGGGCAAAATGCTCATTTATTTGCCGAACCTTGCTTCACTGTTGCAAGTTACCGGGAGACATACTCAGAGATGATCAACCCTATTCCTGATAAGAGCCTGTGGAGGGAACTGGGTGAGGGAACAGAAGGTGGAGGTGCCAAGGTTGACATTACAATACGCCCACCAAAAACTCGCCGACCACCTGGCAGGCCAAAAAAGAAGGTTCTTCGTTTAGAAAACTTTAAACGCCCAAAGAGGGTGGTTCAATGTGGTCGCTGTCATTTGTTAGGACATTCTCAAAAGAAATGCACAAAGCCAATTTAACTAGGATGTAGCTTCTTACTGTACCTTTCAGTTAATCTAAAAATTGCAACTTAACTAGGTGTGTTTGTAAACATGATGTATGTTTTCATTTAATAGCACAATGGCCTAATCCTTTTTGTAATTCACCTTTGTCTTGTGAATATGGAATTACCATTTTGTCATATTCAAGCTTTGTTGCTGAGACAAATTTAGTAATAACAAGCACTTGATCGGTTCTGAATGTCCTGGGTCTTATCATTTGAAACTCTACAGCAAAATTTCTGAGCATTACGTTTTGTGTGAAGTGCAAACAACAGGTTTGTCGCAAATTGCAATTCATTCCTTTGATGATATATTTTGTTGCTTATGTTTATTGTTTGTTTTATGACAACATGGATGCTGCTAGCACATGGACTATCATAGGATAGAAGATGTCCCGAATAGGAACTGATATCAACATGAACTCATATATTTTAACTAAGTTTTGTTACTAGAAAGAATAAAACCTTTTTATACTCTCACATCAAATTTTCAACCCAAATCCAGTTGTAATGATGATGAATCTTGAATATTGTTGTCAATGCAGCAAATATCACATTAAAAATTTATAATCAAACCAAACACAAATTATTTAATTGGATGGGAATTTTTATATGAATAAACATGAAGTTTTCTAAAAACAAATATTTATGTGTCGATTAAATATAAATAATATCTATTTATTTTTAAATAAAAAAATACAGCTAAAATTGATCAACCAAGAAACCAGAAGTCTCGGTGAACTAAAAAAGATAGAAGTTATGAGTCTTATTCTAAATAGAAGTTTTTAGTAAATTATGCTAGAAAATATAACAAATTAGTTAGAAAATATATGATTTCTAGAAAGAAGATGTGTTGATAGAAATACAGATTATATCAAAATTCAAGCTCTTAAATTTGTTATAAACAATTTGTATATAGGTAGGAATTGTTGTTCATGTAAGATTATATAAAAAAGACCATCCAATTACTAAAACCAATAGTCAACCCTATATACACAATTTATTTACTTATTTCCATGTAATTTGTCAATTATTTATCTTTTATCACAATTTATTGCTTTTCTTTTCTTTGATTTTGCATATAGATTTTGCTTTATTTTTTTCTTGCGTCTTTAGTCTTTTATCTAGATTAGTTTTCTTACATTACTCTTTCTTCTTAACTTGTTAAAATCAAATTAAGAACTCCACATTTTATTTGATTTGTGAGGCTACTATCAACCTTTGTTTAAGAGTAGGTAGCAAATTATAGGTTCTCCTTGTTGAAAAGAAAAAATCAAGAACAAATAACATAATTGATTGAGAATTTAACGAGAATTTAACAAATTAATACGTGATCGATAATCATATTATTTATCAATTCAACAAATTGACACTTAAAATGGGATAAACTTATTATTTTAACACATAATAATCATGAAAAAGAATTATGGTAAAAACATCATCATTATGACCAAAGAAAAATCAATACATGTTAAATACAAATGTCAATCTCATGGTCATGAATAATTTGATTGCCTCTCAACAATACAGGGACTAATTAGAAAGCCTCAATTAGACATGTCACAAGATAGTTCGTTATCATCTAAATCCCTTAAAAAACAGCACATGAATAAAGTCATAGCGCTCACATGCAATGTATAACTCAACCAATATTCCCAACAACATTGCCTTCATTGGTTCTAGAGGGTATGCTAGTGTTTCTACACCTTCAACACAACATCATGCATATCATTTTTAAAGACTGAAGGTGTAGTCATATGGTCACAACCAATATTGCCAAACCCAATAAGCCACATGTGGCTCCTCTTGAAGGACAATCCTTTTATAAACAAACAAACTTATCTAATATTGATTTAATAGACATCCATTTAGAGATGAAGAACATAACAAACATGACTTACCATAATAACACATTATGTTAGTTAATAAAATCACGTAGACCATTTAGATTAAGTTAAGGCAGAATCGATCTTCTATTATTTTTTCTCAGATACCTAAAAGGCAAGTACGAAGGTATGATCTAATAGTATTTACTCCATTAGAAATGTATGAAAGTTCCTAACCACATTTTGGGTATCACATGCCTACATATAAAACACAACAACAACCTTAGCAACATTGGAGCATAAGGTGTCATCTACTTTATATGTATATAGGTAACCTTAAGCTATTTATATGGCTTAACTACCTTACCTCTAAATAGTCCGACCTATACTTGGAAAATGCAATACTTCACATATTGCCTTTAAGTAAGGCAATGCTAATTCTCCTGCACCTTAAAGATATATTATTGACCAACAACCATAGGGGATGAATTGATAAGATGGAACTTACCCAACACTTACAAAAGATGGGGTTAGATGTTGAATATACAAAACAACTTGTATGCAATCATCTATACCATAAAAGGGTTGATCAACTCTATTTAATGCCTAGAGGAATTAAAATTCTTAATTTCAAATAATTCTTTACAGAGAATGGTGAGTCAATGAGAGAAAATAACACCAAATTGACTAATCAATATGGCATTCAATATGGTGATAATGTTGTTAATCCTTAATGAAACTAAGGCTATTTAGTTTTTCATCAACCAAAATTGTGTTCCACTAGTTCTCCACATTACCACCTAACTTTATTAATAGTTAGGAGGAAATGGAGGCTTATTTTCAACAATATTTATATAGAATATAACTAGAGGTAATAGTAGCTGTCTAGCCTAGAATTTTTCAATACTAGAAGAGTCCATATAAAGTTACGTACTTTATTTTAGGAATGTGAAAACCAAGTGCATTATAATTATAATAGAGTAAGAGTGCATCAAATTAATTCTAGAAAAGATGCAATGGAATACAATAAAGAGGTTCGTGGAAACCAAAAATACTAATATTTATACCTTTGCAAATGATGTTGCTTGATATGACAAAATGCTAGGTGAAAGAGAAAAAAAGGCATTAAAGGAAACTCATCCAATTTATCATCACTCCTTTTTGACCCCATAAAAAAATCAAGAAAAGAAAAAAAAAAGAAAAAGGTTTGATATGAGAAATGTTCCTCTAACACCATTTAAGATGGATGATGGAAAAGATGAAATTCAGACCTTTTGATTGAAGTTAAGTTAGGAACTAAAAATAAGCTTAAACCGACTTATATAAATGAAAATATACTAAAAGATTATCGTGTGAATTTGGTATCATCACTCTTATAAGAATTATTTTGCTTGGAACTATGATGAAATTGCCTTGGTTAGGTAAAAGCTTGGTCAAGAATTCATTACCAATCATGCCAGGATTTAAACTATACAGTTAACCTCGAAGAAGAATGACTTCTAACATGATTGAGCATATTTTAGAATCTAGATTCATTAGGCCAATAAGTTATGCTAAATAGATTTTGAATATCATACTAGTATTAAAAAAGAATGGCAAGTTAAGAATTTGAATAGATTTTAGAAATTTCAATCTTGCAACTCTAAAGGATGATATCAAATGTCAAAGGCTGATATATTGGCCGATTCAATAGTTGGAATAAAATCCTCGACTTCATGGATGGATATCCAGGCTATAACCATTTCTTCATTACAAAGAATAATGTATCAAAGACTATTTTTAAATGTTCTGGCTTACTAGGAATGAATGAGTGTTTAGTAATGTCATTTGGCTTAAAGAATATTGATACTACTTATCAAAGGACCATGAATTTGATCTTCTACAATATGATAAAACTATATCATGAAGATCTACATCAATGATATTATGGTTAAATTAAAATCTAAAACCAATCATATGGGTTAGTTATGTTTTGAGTGCCTTGGAGTATAATTTTTAAGATCATCCACTATAATATGTCTTAATACGAAGGTAGGAAACTTTTTGGGATTTCTCATATATCAACTTGGAATAGAGTTGGAAAAAAACTATATAAAGGCGGTAATGGAAGAACAATCAATATAAAATAAGAAAATGTTATATCATCTTATTAGAAAAATCAATTTTCTTTAGAGGTTCATATCAAACATTATAGGAAAGATCATGTCAGTCATGAGACTCTTAAAAAGGAATGATGAAGATAAATTTTTATGGGCTAAAGAGCACCAAACTGCTATTAAAAAAATAAACATTTATTTAGTAAAACCACCAGTATTATCCCTACCAAGCCTTTAAGGCCACACCTATCTACTATACAAGGATCAATTGGTAACTTGTACTATAAGGGAATAAAGATGAATATGAATAGGTTATTTATTATTGCAATCATTTTGTCATAATTGTTGAATAACGTAATACTTCAATATAAAAGCTTTATTTGTCCTTATACTTTAATATAAAAGCTAGTATATATTATTGGTATATATTGTTAGTTAATGTGAATAAAATTTTCACATAAACTTAATAAAGTATATACTAGCTAACATTTAGTAAATGGTTATACTGGTAAGTGGGTTTTAGCATTTTCTGAGTTTAATTTTTATTACATACCATAAAAAAGCAGTCAAAGGTCAAGCTTTAACTGATTTCTTGGTGAATCACTTCTATCTCGAGATCGATCATGAATTGAAACATGATATGAATATTATTGTTACATAATTTGTGCTATAGTATTTTGACTTTATAGAATGAAAAGAAAAGGAATAAAATTGGTGTAGGATAGGTAATAGTGTCTTTAATAAGTCATAAGATGACTTTAGCATTTTGGCTTAATTTTTTCTATAACAATAATTAAGCTGAATATAAGGCTTTGATCATAGGTTTCTAAATATTTCTAGAGTTACAAAAACAATTAGTTATAGTAATAGAGGATTCATTACTTGTTATAAACCAGCTTATTAGTAAATATAAACATGAACATCTTACGATAAAGATAAAAAAAAAAAACCTTATTAAAAGGTTTTCTTATTTACTCTTTATTTTTTTTAGTGAGAGAAAACAATCAAGAAGCCAATAACTTGACTCAACAAGGATTAAGATACAAAATGACATCTGATCATTGTGGCATTATTCTTGTTAGGATTATTGATTGATCAACTATTGTTGATATGCAATAAGGATATAATGATGATAAAAAAGGTACAGGCATGATTGTTAAAAATTAGAAAAACAATGAAAAGGTTGTGGTTGAATATTTTTGCTAAGAACATGTAGAGAGTCTTAGTAAAACAAGTAAGGTTTTAATTTTCTTAATCCATATAAGGACTAAAGATTAGAAATTAAGACCTATTTGATCCATCAAAAAAAGTTTTAAAGTCTTTCAAATGAAAAGTAACCACTTATACCATTCTGATATATGTTTTTGTTTTTATTTTATTATAAAAGACATAAAATTTGAGTTTTGCTTTAAATTATTAGACATAAATTTTTTTTATTGTGTTTTGCTTAAAAAAGCTTTATAATGAAATGGTTACTTATGAACCATGACTTTTATTAGCCAAGTAGTACTAAAGATTACCTTAGTTATGCAAAATAATGTTAAACATGTTAATAGTTTAGTTTAATCTAGTATGTGTTGGGAAATGGATATGATTAGTAAAATATACTCACTTTTTTTTAATTAACGTAAGTGTCCGGGCCAGCTTACGCATATCTCGACTAATCTCACAAGTCCTGAAGTTAATGATCATGTAAGTCTCTAGTGGCCATCATATTAGCAACCACAAGGCTCGAACCTAAGACTACAGGGGGGAACGAACCCTTTGGTCCCAAGCTCTTACCACTATGTCACCTACTAGATGGTTCAAATATACTCACTTTTATCAAGGAGTCATTTCATCAAGTAGGTTAAAGCCATTTCTTATTGATTGATCAATTAATAAACTATGATCAAGTTCATTAAGGAATAAATCGTCTTCAAATTTGGGTTTCAGAAAACAATTATGACTAATCAAGAGACAATCTTCACTAGAAATGATGTGAAGGGATTCATATAGGAGTATAGATTTAAACTAATTTATTCTACTCCTTATTATACCTACGCTAATGGGCAAGTTGAATCGACCAATACAACTTTGATTCTTAACATATAAAATTTGGTTAAAAATAGAGCTAAGGCTTGGCATGATGCATTATCGTATATTTTATCGGTATATAGGACTTTATAAAAAAAAACATTTCTCAAAGACTCAACCATTTACTCTAACTTATAGAAATGATGTTATGCTACCCATGAAACTTGTAGCTTAGTCACTCACAAAAAGCTATACAATATGATATGAACATGACAAATTATTAGGCTATTATGATAACAGAGTTAAAAGATTTGAATGGATAACACTTACTACATTTGATCATTTGCTAATACACAAGAATAAGGTTGAGAGAACATACAATAAATATGCCTGAATATAATATTTTAGTGAATGATCTGGCATGGAAGACCATGCTACTAATTAGCCATAAAGATATAAAATTTAGCAAATGATCCCCAGATTGAAAGACCCATATGTCAGAATTCTTAAAATAAATGAATATCATCTAACTAATCAAGATAAAGAGGAATATTATCAATCAATCAATGTTTGATATCTAAAGAATTACCCTTATATAGACTTCTAATAGAAATCTAGATTTCTATGGAAAATAAGGGATTGACTTGGAGATCACAAGTATGAAGTTTCTTTATATTTATATTGTTTATACTTTAGGTTTGATCATTAGCCTATTTTTGTTTTATAATTTTTATTATTGATCCTTAGTAACAATAAAAATTTGGATTGTTTGCTATATATAAATAGCTAGCAAGCTAGATAATTAATGAATAGTTTTTTTAGATTTATGAAAAACCATGCAAGAAAAAAAGAAGAGAAATTTTATTCAATAATTAACATGTATGTAATGAATAAAGATGGATTTCGTACATGTTAAGCAAAAACAGCCCAATATAAAATTGGAAATTTAGTTGCATGAATGAAATTATCAAAAGTAAAAAGAGAACAAAAATTGCTTATTACAATAGTAAAAGAGCCTAGAAAATATTTCATTCTAAAGTTAATCCTAAGTTTCTTTACATGATTTATGGATTCTATCTCCATTTGGTTTTTAGAGGTTCTGGTTTCAATAATACAAGACAAGTTTCTATCATTGTAGATTTACTATAATCTAAAGTTAGTAAGATCGAGAAAACTTTAAAATTTTACTTAATGAAATAAATCTTGTTGTTGGTAACTATCACAAAAAGAATGAGCAGATCTTCTAGAATGTTCAAATTTCTATGAATTTCTTCGTATCAATTTTAAAGAAAAGTTGACAAAATATCAAGTCCTTGCATGTGAACATGAAACATAAAAATAAAAACCAAAAATTTTGTATTTAACTTGGTGTGAATTCTTGATAGTTGAATAACATCAAAGATCCTTTAGCTTTTCCATTCCTCATTAAAGTGTTACTATATTTTATAGCTTGCAATTGCAATGCTATGCTATGAGGGAATAGACTTCTAACATTAAGGTTTATGTGAACATCTTGTAAAGGGAATCTTTTTCTCTTTTAAAATTTTTTATGGTGCTTATAAAGTAATCAGTGGCATTTTATTAATTACTCACTAAGCACCATAACATTTTCTTTTACCCTGTCTCTCTTTTAAATTCCAAGGCAAACAAATTATCTCATTTTTCTTGAGATTTATTCTTGATATGAAAGAATGCATTCCTTAGTCATATTTACTGGTGCATTACTGATAATAAAATAGTTTATATAAGGATATAGTTAGTGTAATTTTGATAATGGGTAACAAGTGTAGGTCTTTTTTATGGGATTAAAAAGATAAGGGAAGCTTAGGGTTCTTGGTTTGTTTATTTTTCAAAAACTTTATCATTTCTACTAGAGAAAAATTGGAGATTTTATATAAGATATAACTAATTAAGTATTAATTAGAGAATTGATGAATATAACATTGTAGTTTTGTAAATTCTAGATGTCATGCTTAACAATGTTCATTTACCATGTTATTCAATGACCTTGACCTTTAGGATAAGAATGATCATGACCTTTTTTATATTGACCCGTAATGACTTTTTATTTGGTCTTTATTCTCAGGATCTATTTTAGGAGATGAAATATCCATTGATGGAGAAGAGGATATTTGAGAGACTAAGACATCCAAAATTTGATATAAAAACAAGTTTTTTTTTTGTTAATATTTAAAATACAAAATTTGAGTGATGATATTTTAAGTAACCATAAGGACTTACATATTGGTTTATACATGAGTCACTATAATTAGTTAATTTGACACCATAAAGACTTACATATTAGAGCATGTTAAACTAACATTTTGTCCATTGAGGGGAGTTTGGGAAGCTTAAATTTGTAACTATTTGATTTAACATAAATCTAAGAGATACCTTTGGTGACACATGAAATGTGATTGATGGATAATTGATATCGATTAGTAATGCTTAGTCAGAGCCATTTTGGCAAGTACTTCCATCTCCTGAGATGCGTGTGAGCGAGTATAAACCAAAGCCTACTCTACAAAGAAATTTAATATAATCTTCCTAAATGCCGATTATGAAGAACTTCGCCGATTGATAATGAAGATGAGATAACAGATGGGTGGTTCATATGCACTTTCTAATTGGCTCCACGGTTCTGAGAACAACTAACCTCCTTCTCTATTTTAGATTTATTGTATTTGAACGTAAAAGTTTTTAAATTTATAATAAATATTTGATTTTTATACTAATTTATTTGATTTTAACTATTTTTCTACTTCTGTTCAATATATTTTTTTAAAAAAATATTTTTAAAATATTACTGATAAGGTTACGGATGATATAACTCCATCTGTATATTCTAGAGAGTTGAAAAGTAATTACTGCAAATGCTATTGCTACTGTTAACGCATCGATGAAATTACAAATGATATTTTATCGGTGATATGTTATATTTATCGATGGATATATTAATAAAATAAAGTGGGTAATTTTTTTGGTGCACTTTGTCCGTTTGTAAATTCATCGGTATATTTATTATCAACGGACTCACTGATAGTCCATAAATTACCAACAAGAGTTTTTTTGACGAACTGTTTTTTCCCGTGAGTCTGTCGGTAACATACATACCGACATACTGTTAGTGTAAATATCGACAACAATTTTTGTCTGTAAAACTATTAAATATGGTAGTGAAAATAGCCAAAATTCTTAGATAACCATTCTTTGTCATGATCTCAACCAACACTAATTTCATCATATGCCAACACTCAAAATTATATCTTAGCACTTAGATGACATGTTTTGGATTTTGACTAAGAAATTGATTTTTCCACTTAATAAAGATACTCTCAAATTTACATCACAATAATTTTTTTTTTCAACAATAGAATATACAAGAACACAATAATTAAAATTTATATCATGATCCCAAAACACATAGGATGATGTTTTTACAAAATTTTCTCATTAACTACATACGCAAAGTTCACAACAGAAATGATGATGATGTATGTGTGTTTCATAATAGCCACTGAGAATGATGAGCACAACTAGATCACCTGGGTTTTGTTTAAAGGAATCCATGGCAATTATAGCAACCAAATAATGATTTGATAAACTCCATCATAAACTATGGTGACAACTTTTTCATGAAGAAGATGAAAAAGAAGAAAATTAATAGATATTGCTAGACTATACTTAGGTACAATAACAAGTAGAGTTATTATGGGCCAAACTAATACAATGGATGAACAATGCTTATTTAATGATTAAAGAAAAAAGAATATGGAAAGACAAAATGCTATGATCATTCAAGGTACTAGATTTACTTGAATAAGTTAAAGTAAACCATTGTCTGCCTAGTTATTGACACTTCTAAAGCCAAATGTCTTTGAATATGTGGGCAACAAGAAACGAAATGTTAAGCTTTCAAAATGTATAAGTTATGTTTTTCTTTTAACTCCAAACATATGCTTCACAAATAAATCATAATAAGTTATTATTACAGGTATGTCATTCAGATTTACAATATTCTCAAGCTATAAATAACTCATAAAATGTTTATCTATAAAAGTAATTTAAGCTAGTTTTTGGTCAATTTTTGTTGATTTACATAAACCATCTCAATGGACAATTTTATAATTATAAGGAAAGGCATCTTTATTTAAGCGCAATAGAGAAAACTTTAAGCTTTGCAATTAGGAAGTTTTCAACCTTGCTATCAGGACAATTTCAAGCCTTGCAATTAGAAAGTTTCAAGCCACATCAGGAATTTCAAGCCCTATCATCAAGGAGTTATTCACCTTAACATGAGAAAGTTCAAACCCTCCAATAAGAAAGTTTTAAGCTCTATCCCTGCCATCAGGAGTTTTAGCTTTGTAATCAAGAAGTTTTTAACCCTGCAACCAAAACATTTTCATCCCTGTTATTAGAAAGTTCAAGCCTTGTCAATAGGAATTTTCAACTACATATTTTTTAACCCTTTCATCAGGAAGTTCAAGGCTTGTTAACAAAAAGTTCAAGCCCTCTCATTAGAAATTTTAAGCCCTGCCATAAGAAAATACATCCTTTCCATTAAGAAGTGCAAGCCCTATAATAAAAAATTTCAAACCCTATCATTAGAAAGTTCAAACAGAGTTTTAATCAAGATATCTTTGGCTGAATCTCGTGGCCATGTAAGTTAAGCTAATCTTCATAATCAAAGTAGGATTTTATTTCATTGATTACGAGGGTAGTTTCCTCATGATGATATTTTTTTATTTTTTTTATTGTTTTGAGGTTATTCGCCTCTTGACTAGACTTTCACTTTGAAAAAAAATCTTTTTAATGCTATTTTTTTTTTATAAACTTACTATATAAAGTACAAAAAAAATTCGAATGACTTTGTGCCATAAGTATTTTAATGAGGGAGCAACTGTCATAACCTATTTTTTACCCTCAATTTTTCTTTGTTTTTCAAAAATTATATTTTCAGTTTAATTTAATTTTTAGTATTTATTTTATTTTTATTATGATAATAAAAAAAAAGATTTTAGGGAATGAATTTATAAGGAATAGGGAATAATAATATATCTTATCTTAGGTAAGGCATTTTAAGATGATTTTTATCTTTTTTTAGCATAATCATCCCTTTACCTAAAACTTTCTAAAGACCAATTAGGGTTTTTATTAACCATAAAATTAGATAGCAACTCCCCTTTTATTTTTTACCCCATTCATATAATCAAATCATCAAGATGTTTCTCATGAAATATACAAATGTTATAACTTGTATGAAATATCTAAAAAATTTCATGAAAGTTTTAAACTTTAAGAGGACCATCTTCGAAACATATTACTCATTTTTTCATGTGTGCATATTACTCATCAGTAACTAACTATTAACTTATATACTAAAATGACTGGGGTGGTACTGTTTATACCATAGTTATAAAACCCGGCCCGGCCCAGCGGGTCAACCGGGGACCCGGTTGACCCAGTGGTTGGACCGGTTCGGGTTTGTCAGAAGACCGGCTTATGCAACGACCCGGCCAAACCCGGTCGACCCGACGTGTTGACCCACGACCCGGGCTACCCGGGCAAACTCGAGCGAGACCCGGGTGACTCTCCATGGCAGATTTGAGATCTTATCTCTGTCTGGATCTTTCTTGCTGCCTCCAGCCCCTCCAGACACGACAAGCCTCACAATCTTCCTTACTGGGGGACAAGGCCAAACAATTTGAGATCTAACTTCAAAAGACTTGAGAAAGGCTTCTCAAAGGACCACAAAAAACACTCATAACCCTTTGTGAAGGCATATATGTGAGATCGCATAAACATGGCCTGGAGCTCACTGTTCCTGCATCCAAGCCCAGAACTGAGTAAGAAAGTGATTGAAGAAAGAAAAGGCAAGCAATATCATGGCCAACCTGGAGCAGCAAATCCAACCACAAAAAATAGATTACGCGTTGGTAAGAAAAAGAAGCAGCGGTTGCGAGTAGTGAAGTATGAAGGATAAAAATGAAAAATGAATCAAGAATAATAGGAGCAGAGATTAAACATGAAGGACAATAGCGCAAACATCCGAGAAAGCAAGCTGCCTTTGGATGAGGATGACCAATTGCTGATGAGAGGCTGTCTTTGGATGAGGATGACCAATTGCTAATGCAGAGTGGTGGAGGGGGTGGAGGTGGTGCTGGTGGTGGGATTGGGGTTGGGAATAATAGTCTTTTTAATGAAGGTTTATACCACAATGTTTCTATAAAGCTATTCATAATTGTTTTTTCAACTGAACCCTTTTGTGGAAAATTTAATGAGTTATGATTTAAATTTATAATAGATAAAGAATTCAAAGAAAGAGGACCAACATGTAAAAAAATAAAAAATCACATGGCTAATTTGTAATTCATTCAAAAAGTTATTTTAGACCAAAAGTCCATTTAGTTCATTTTCCATTCCTTGAATTTTAGAGAAACGAGAAACTCATCAAAAAATTATGTAGGAGAAAATGTTGTTGGTTGGCCATATTTCAGTTACAAAAAAGGTCGATTTTCGTGTCAATGAGTTTTATTAAATAAGAGGAGTTTCATTGAAGTGTTTTTCAATCTTAAACTTGCAATATATATATATATATAGATTAAATTTAGAGAGATTTGTTTTTGTTTGATTTAATATTTTTAGATCAATTTTCGGGGTGTTTTGAGTTGATATATTGATTCATTACAAACATCCTAAAAAGTGTGGGAAAATCATTGTTCCCTTACATATAAAACACAATAAATTTGAACAATGTTTTTTTTTTGTCCTTTTTTTAGTCATCATTTTCTTTTTAATTCATCTTATGATATTGTGTTGATTAAGACTTGGAGTTGATGGTTTATTTTTATTTGCCTTTTATTTTGTGGTTATTGACATCTAAAAAAATTCCCGACATTGAGTTGGAACTCAATTTTATTAAAAATAAATTCAATTTTATTGTTTTTAAAAAATAGAAAATAAAAGGACCAAAATTGAAACAAAGAAAAAATGACAGGCTATTTGTTTTTTAAGAAAATGTTGTGTCAACTCTAGTCCTCTTTTTGTTTTTTGCTTTAAGTCATTGAATTTTTTTTTCTTATTAATTTCATCATTTAATGTTGTGTTTATTGATATTTTTAATTGATAATTTATTTTAATCTAATTTGTATATAGTTATCTAGATCATAAGGAAACACTTTAACACTGAGTTGGTACTTGATTTCACAAAACAAAATCTAATTTTATTGTTTGAAAAAGATTGAAAATGAGGGGATGAAAATTGAAACAAAGAAAAAATAGGAACCTTTTTTTAAAAAAAATGTTGGGGCTTTCTCCTTAATTTTGCCTTCAGATTTTTTCAAAAGTCCTTTTTAGTCCTTATAGTTTTAAAACTAAAAGAGTTGATGAAAAACAAAAAAAGAGAGAAAAAAGATAGATTGGTCAGGTTTAATGGCTGAAATAGTTAAATTTGGTGTCAAAGTGTTCATCTTAATGAGGTAAGTGTTATTAAGGTTTTTTTTTTTTTTTTGCTTCTATATCGCTTGAAAAGGTAGATTGAGATTCAGAGAGGTTTTTATTTCTATTTGATTTTGTATTTTTTAACCAATTTTGGTTTTTTTTAGATGGGGAAATCATTTTTTAAGGTTATAAGAGTTTTTTCAAGTGTTTTTAAATAAAAATAGATTGAAAATATTGTTTTTTTATATAAAAAATGCATTGCCCTAATTCTTTAACCACCTTTATGGTCCATCACCTAGCGTGTGTATTTGATAGGTGGACCTGGGTTAACCTATGTCGATCTGATATGTCATTATTTCAATATTTAAAAAATAAAAATGTATGTATTTTTTTTTTAAATTCTCTAATTGATTGAAAACACATTAACAATGACCACACATTTTTTTTATATACATTCAATGACTACTTTGACGAAACTTCTCTTACTCATTAAAATGTAGCCCGTTGTGTAACATGAGAAACCGATAAGTTGTCCCTATAATGATGTTTATTACATGTTTAGGTAAAATAGGCTGAAAATGAGTTTTTGGGTCCTAAAAACCGCAACACGATTTTCTTACCATCTCTCCAGTGGTTGGAAGCTATGTTTGTAAACGTGTCATCTGCTTTTTATTTGTTTCTAAAAAAGGGTTGCTCACCATTTTTTTTTAAAAAATTGTAAATCAGCCTAGTCACGCAACAGAGGACTTCTAGACCCAAGTGCACCTAGGCTCTTTGAGTGACCTAGCACAACATAATTGTTTTATTTAAATTTTAATTCTTACTCCCTTTCTTATTTTAAAAGAAATTGTTTATTTCATTTTTTAAATCGTGGTTTTTTTTTTAATTTCTTAACTTTATAATTCTTTAAATAAATTATAATTGTATTTGTATGATGTATATATAATTTCAAGTTAAAACAAGCTGAAATGAGGTATTAGGATTCCAAACTTGGAACCTAAATTTTTAATCACTAGAAGTAATAAAAAAAAAAACACATTGTAAAGGATGACAGGTCATATGCCATCATGGACAACCTATCATCCATGTAGAAAAAAACTTGATTAGACAATGCTCCATCAAAAGATAAAAAAAAAAAAAATAGCCTAGGCTCGTTGATAAGTACTTAAAAGTGTATTTTTATTAAAGTTTTATACCATTATGCAACATATGAATTATTATTAAATTCTCTAATTTAAGCATGTTTTATAATAACAAGTTTGATAAAATAAGATATTTTTAATTTTATAGTAAATGCTCATTTTAAATACAAGTTTGTAAAATAAGCATATCTCATAATTTAGAGGATTGATCAATGCGTTTAACTATTAAAGTTAGCAAGAAAAATAGAGGAATAACCTTAAAGAATAAATTTTAGTTAGGATTGTTCGATTCAAACTAGAACACCATTTGGTTTTTGAGTCATAAGTGGATTTGTAGACCTTGGATTTAGGTGTTGTTTAGCTTGATGGAATGCTATGACATATGCCTAAAACACTAATGAAAAGTCCAAGATTCAATAGTATCGTTTTAAAGTTCAAATCTTATTAACAAAGAAAAAATTGAATCTATCTTGTATCTTAAATACTATTTGGTGTTCAGCCCATTTCTTGAGTTCTAGAAGTCCAAATGAGCCTCTTTTTTTATTTTTTATTTTTTTTTGTAAATATAAGACAAATACCCACAACTTGCATGAATACCATCTGTTTAAATTCTGATGTATCAATGACGTTTTGTCCAGCTACCAAATTAATAGTTAGCCACTAAAACAATAGTTAACCATCAAATCAATAGTTTTAAATTTTAGCTTAAAAAAAAGGTGTTTCCATATATTTAGGCATCTTAGTTCTCAGATAAAGATATGTCTTTGTATTTTTGTAATGTTCAAGTTTTATTTGATGTTATATTCTCATTAATCTCTTGTTTATACTTATCATTTTAGTTACTATATTTAGTTAATTTATATAATAAATGCGTTCTTATTTTGTTTATTTATATTTTTCTTCTTCTTTATGTTGAGTTAAGTTTATTTTTGCCTAGGTAAAAGGGTTACACTAATAGTATAAGAATAAGTATAACACAAACTCAACATGGACTTTAATATTTATATTCAAGAAAGTTGTTATTAACATGTTTTATAATTGTTATTATACTCATTCTCAATACCCTGCTTGTTAAGTGATGAGTATAGATTCGTGGTGTACAACCATTGACATAACAAATACTTGATTCTTTCATAACCTACTTTATGGATAACCAACACTTGTGCCATGAAAAAAACTTGATTTGTTGTTGATACAAGTTAGTATCATGAATACTTGACAATATTTACAAGTGTTGACATTACCCAAATAAGATAATTAATATGATCATGTTAACAACTTAAAATGAGTCATCAATGATAAATCATCCGTTTGGAACCTCATTTATCTATGGTTTTCAGTTGAGTAATAAAAAGAGTTTGAAGTATACTTATTTTAAATATTATAGTGAATCCTTTAAACTTAACAATTGTTTTATCCATGTTTAATCTTTACATTAATATCACTTCTTAAGGTTCTCTCAACTTTGTTTCTTTTATTATTTATAGTTTTATATAATTAATCTTCCTATGGATCAATTCTAGTTTTGATAGATTATTCATTACTTTGACAAACCTATATTTGAAAGAAGACATCAATCATTTGATGATCGTATCACTTGTTTAGACTTTTGGGTTGTTGGCTTTTGTGTTTTTATTCTTCTAAATTTAATTGATACCCTTCCTTTTTTTATATGTTTTTCCTTTACATTAGATTTATTTTTTTATTTAAATTTTAACTAATATCACCTCTATTATTTATAAAAAATATTGTTTAGTTCATCTTTTTTATTTTTATTTTTATTTTATAATATTTCTAATAGATTGTTGATATTTATCTTTTAGTTTTGTATTTTATATAAATAAATTGTATTGGTATGATGTATTTACAAAAATAAATTTTATTTATTCATGGAAAAAATAATTTTGAAGATAAAATAAATAAAAACATCAAAATTAAAAAGAAAAATTAGGGTTAAATATTTTTATATGTATCTTTCTTTTACTTTTAGTAGAGAAATTAACCTTTTATTTTAGTGTTTAATTAGCACTAACAACTTTTTTATTTTTTTAATTTATTTTGTCAAGCATAAACAACATACTTACTGTTTTAATTTAAAAAATATTTAAAAATACATTCATAATATTAATATATTCTTTTATTATGTTAGAAATTAACTCAACTGAGTTACTTACTAGCAATCAAAACCAAGAGTGCGACTAAGAAAGCCAATTTAATGGAAGACTTCTTGTAACTTATGGCATGGTTAATTATTGAGAAATATGTTTGGTATATACTAGTTATTAACCCTCGAGATCTCGTGGAGTAATTTTCGAAATCAACTTTTAGTTAGTTCTTTTACAATTAAAATAGAGGTTTGTACAAAATACTATGATTTATTTTTTTTTAAAATAATTTTATTAAATTACTTACTATTTTTTAATTCATGTATTTTTATTAGTAGCATGTTTTTTGAATTAAAAGTGAAGAAATTAAAGCACTTAAAAAAAACTAATAATTTTAAATAAGTGGTAAAAAATTGTTACTCTTTAATCTACATTATATTTTCTTATTAATGCGTTTTTTTTTATTAAAAATATTTTTTTTATCAGAAGTTTTGTTTTTTCTATAAAAAGACATATCATCATCTAAAAAACAAGTATTAATTAAAAAAATAAAAATAATATCTTATTTTTTACATAAAATTATAGGGAAAAAAATTAATCTAAGGAAAAATTAAAAAAATAAATTTTCTTATTAAATATTCCTAATCACTTTTTTTTTTAATTTGCATATTAAGTTCATATTAGTAATTAACAAAATGATTGATAATATAAAAAAACAAATGCTATAATCTTAGCAAAATAAAATGATATTTAATAGAATGATATTTTCAATATAATCTTAATTATTTTATTTAGAATGAATTTTAATTAAAATTCAAGAAAAATATAAAAGGACTAACATAAAAAAAAAAAAAAAGGTGCTTGGGCTTGGAAGTTTGGCGAGAGCAATTGTTTCAATATAAAAAAGCTCAAACACATGTTAGGCTTAGGCCTACAAAGCCATACTCGCACATAAAACTTTTTTTTATTTAATAGGATAGATAAAACATTAACTAATCTATTTTTTATTTTAAAATTAAATAAATAATGCGATGTGATGACATGTTATTTATTGTAGTAAATAATATATAGTGACGATTTGAAAATAGGATTGTACTCGCATTTCTAAAAAGTTTAAATTTTATTTTACTAAATATTAATTTTTATATATATTTTGGATTGTTTTGATATGCTAATTTTAAAAATAATTTTTAAAAATAAAAAAATATCATTTTAATACATTTTAGTATGAAAATATTTTAAAAAGCAACAACAATTATACTCTTAAATAGACCTATAATCTACTAATAAAGATTCTAGTTTATCAATTGTGATTAGAAAATTATCATCCAATTTTTTTAATTTAAAAGCTTATTTTTAATTATTTTTCAACAAAAAAGCACTTAATGCACCTCAATAATTTTATTTTTAATCTTAAAAAACTCTTAAATAGGTTAAAAACCAAAAAAACTAAACCAAATAAAAAAAAATTGATTTGCAAACTATTTCTTTAGTGAGATAAAAGTTAAAATATACAGAGGTTTGAGAAAGCATAACCAATAAATAATAAAGAATAAAGAAGAATAATTTTATAAAAGAAAAGGAAAAATAGGAAACGGCATCGATCAGGATTTAAATTTTCGGATAATTAATATAATATTTTTGTTTTATAAAAAAAAAGAAGAGAAGAGAAGAGAAGAGAATAGAAATAGATAATCCCTGAAAAAACAATTATCTTCCGACAAATACGACACCGTAAGAAAGCAGCCGATTGAAATATTTGCTTATTTGATTAGAGAGGCAAGAGTGTGTGTGAGAGAAATTTGTAGCAGTGAACAGAATAGAAAAGGAGTAAAATGGCGGCGAGAGGAGCTTTGCTAAAGTACCTGAGAGTGAAGGTACAGGCCATGCCTACCACGCGAAACCCGAACAACAACGGCCTCGTCGGTCTCTCCTTCAATTCCATACGCCGCCGTTTCTCCGAGGAAGTTAGAGGCACCTTCCTTGACAAGTCTGAGGTCACCGATCGAGTCGTCAATGTTGTCAAGAACTTCCAGAAAGTCGATCCTTCCAAGGTAAATGATGTTATTAAATATTTATCAGATTAATACCAGCTACTTTTTAAAGAATAATAGATTAGATGTGTTGGTCCTTCATTTTTTTATTCTTTTGGGTTTAGGGCTATGATTGGAAGCTGAGAGTGAAATGGGTACTAATATGTTTTCAATTTCAATAGAAATGAACAAGTGTAAACTAAATGGGTTTAGGGTTATGATTTTCGGACCGTTCAAGTCCTTAATCCAATATTTTCAGGAACCAAACAAAAGGGCAGTTTGATTTATTTGTGTTGTGACTTGTAGTACTCTCTGTTGTGCTGTTTTGATTTTATGGTTCATTGCAAAGTCGACAATCTGATGCGAATGTGCAGTAGAGCTTTGTGTTCTGTATTTGCTACGGAAGAGCAAAAGCTTCATGGAGAAATTATAAGCTTCATTAAAATGGTGTTGGAAGATTAGTACATCTTGATTGTCCAAGACAGATATAGTGCTTTTATTCTTATGTGAATGTTTATTTTATTACTCGTGTAATCTTTGAGTTAATCAAGGCAATCAATGCTGACTTGGGCTGAATTTTTGACACTCTAGATTAAATGCATGTTAAGGTTTGACGTACTTTTCTGCATTGAGGTAGTAGGGTCTTCTGATCTTCAATCTTCAAAATTATGTGATAATAAGTTTTTTTCAACCAGTCTGTTGTCAAGAAGAAAACTGATCTGCAAATATCACATAAAGAATATTAGCCCAAAACGAAGGAGTACAATGTTGGATCACTACTTGCCACTGGTCCTTACCTTTAAGTTTGTTTTTTGCACCATGATGTGGGTCTGTCCTTGCTCTCTTTGCCACTTTTTATTATCAAAATCGCTAGTAGTAGTCTGCTACATGAATGGTGGTGCAGCTGTTCATAATCACTCAGTCTCAGTCATAATGATGTTCTTAGAATCAAAGTGTTGATACCTTGAAAATTCCTGATTTATCAATGGGTTCCAGCTTATAGATTGGGTTCTTGCACCAAATGATCTCTGGTCTGAGATTTGGATTGCATTATTTTCTACATCATCATTGTCAACCACGATGTTGCTATGTTAAAAGTTTTGATGGCATAGCAATTTCTCATGTTAATTCATTACAACTAGAACTTTGTTTTTTGAATGGAAGTGGTGAATCTTTATAGAATGTTTGATGCCCTAGAATTTGCTGAGTTAGTTTGTAGTAGTGCATGAAGGTTGCATGTCTAATTTAGGAATTTGAGTTATGTTGGAGACTCTATCCAGATATTTTTCTGCACAAACATGGGCTCGCTGTTTTGATTTCCTATCCTTAGCTATTTCACCCCATTTCCACTGGTGTGTTAGGTTGGTGAATTTTGTTGCCAGGATAAATGAGTTTTTGGCATGGTTTTTTTTATTGCTTTGTTGTAGAGGCTTCATTCATATTCGTAATTATTTTACCCCCTTTTCCTTATGGTGGAATACAGAACTGAGATTTGAATAAGAAATGTAAAGGCTATTCTTAGCACATAGTATTTTCCCGCATTTCTTCCTAAAGAATCTCACTTGTAATTTCTCATTGGATACTTGCTTTCATTGCCACAAAGGGAGGGGGGCTAAAGAACTTGTAGATTCATAACACCATCTTCTATGTGGATCTGATTTTGGTTGTTATTTATTTTTCACTTTTGTAGGTTACACCAAATGCCCATTTCCAGAATGATCTTGGGTTAGATAGTCTAGACAGTGTGGAGATTGTGATGGCCCTTGAAGAAGAGTTTCAGTTTGAGATCCCAGATAATGAAGCAGACAAGATCAATTCCATCAGTCTTGCCATTGACTTCATATCTTCACACCCTCAAGCGAAGTAGGGTACAATGTGAGCCCTATCGTCTTTATTTTTTTCGTTTTGCTACAGTGATTAGCTGCAGGATTAAACATCATATTTTGGTACCTACTTTTCCATGTTTGAGTTGGTTTATCTTTCCCTCAATTCTGGTTGAAGAGGATTGTTTCAGAATGTGACTGGCATGCTTGCTCTTCTAGTGGAAGGGACTTGTAGTTGTATGGTCCAACGAACCAAACTACTGGTTGACACTAGTTGTTCATGTCTATCTGATATCTTGAATAAAAAATTTTGGAGGTCATTACCCCTCTAGGTGCTTGGACATTCCTGATTAAATGCTCCCTGCGATGGAGAAAATGTGTATCTCGGTATTCCGGGGCAACTAAATGTTCAATTCTTATTTTTCTTATTTTTCAAGGCTTAGGTTTCAGGTTCTGCCCATCAAGGATACTTGCGATCCAGACCAAATAGAAAGAAGTGAAGTGGATCTGGACCATTATAAAAAGAAGTAAAGTTACACCGGAAAATGTCAGCCAAAATAATGCAAAAAAAA
>Ga0325414_1001119_pt1 | contig 25033 bp, 13 predicted proteins | sample PopdelMetagenome_8_FD_206183 | JGI IMG/M metagenome (GOLD analysis project Ga0325414, IMG submission 206183) | Populus deltoides microbial communities from Bellville, Georgia, United States - Leaf-PdKOR-R3 | ecosystem: Host-associated > Plants > Phyllosphere > Phylloplane/Leaf | place: USA... | reverse complement strand
AAAGACAACATCATCTTAACAAATCAACAACAACTACAATATTGTAGTTCAATCAAGTTTACCGGAACTTCAAAACTTGTTTACTATTAGGTAGTAACTAGTATACAAGTAATTTATTGGCAATAATAAGTACACTAGTATTCAATAAACTTGTAATCTAATATGCTTATAATATTCATTTTCAAGAAAAAAAAATAGAAAAACACAAAAACTATTTGTTTATGTTCATCAAGATATTCTAGTATGTGGTTGTAATCAAAGCAAAGATTATCCCATGAATATAAATTTTTTAATTATGAATAGTTAAAGTTTTTATTTATATTCATAGTATTAAAATATTTGATTACTTCTTGTGTATTAAATTATATTCTAGTATTGCTACGAGTATGAAATTAAAAATCTAGAATTATGGTGAAATTCTAGAATTTAAATTTGGAATATAAGTTGCACATTTCACACTTGCTATCCAACCTTTGACACAAAATCAAAATCTTATTAATTGAGACGACATAAAAAAAACCCTAGAAAATAGATTCACAATCTACTTCTAAGATTCTACTAATTAAATGGTTTCAGAATCTCATACTCCTTACTAGTTTGTAGGAATGCACTAAATTCAGTACGTAGACAAGACTCGAAATCTTAACTTGTTTACACTTAAGTACTGCCCATATATAGAACAATGGACTACAACATTAAAAGCGACAAACATTATATAGTAAACAGAAAGTAAAATTCTCCGGGATATGATCTTTAACTGATCATCTCACCACAACCATCAGCTTCGTCTTCATTGCTGAGCCAGCTGGCGGATATCGTAAGGGTAAGCATCGGATGCCGATTGTGCACTGTAAGATCTCCTTCCAATAATTACGTTTACAGCCTCAGTCGGGTGAAACGCATCCCAAAACACGTATTGGTTTCTGTTCCGGCAAGGAGCTTGTAAAGGTAGACATGTAATCTGTCCATTATTCCTTCCAACACCGCAGCATCCAGTGTTTGTGTTCGTAAAGCCTGAAATTAACCAAGGCAGAGCACATTGAACCAACAAAGTGTTATTAGCAACTAACGTATGCCTTGCACGTAGTTTAAGTAATTTTTATTTTAAGAATTTCATGAGCAGGGTGTCTTCGAAGCAGTTTAATAATAAATTGATTCGCTAGGAGTACCAAGCAGGCAGCCATAAAGGACTGCTAAGAGTGATAATGCGTTAAAAGGGTTTACTGGATATTTACCAAAAGCAGCAGGTCTGGTTATTAAATCCTGGAAAATTCCATAAGCATTGATGTAGATAAATCTTGCATCAGGAGTATTTCCGTTGAATTGAGCAACAAGAGATCTGAGCTTGTCATTGAAAATCTGGTTGGCAGAATTAATTCTCTGAACACATGTTCTCCCATCAGGACTATTTTGGGCCAGTTCACTTGGGCTGCAGCCAATCTGACCCAGTCCAATCAAGGCAAACTTCCTGGCTCCATTGTTGTACAAAATCTGCACCAAATTAAAAAAATTAAAATAAAAAATAGCTCTTGGTTTCTTGAAATGACACCCCATCAAATATCATTAACTATGAATATAGATAGATAAGCTGACCCTTAATTGTTGAGTATATTGTTGGATAAGAACGTTGGCATATTGCTCTGGTGTATATTGCTGGCTAGATGAGTAAAGCTGAGGCATGAAATAATTGTTAAGGTAGTCATTGCTGCCTAGTGCAATCGATAATATGCACTTGCTAAGATAATTTGCTGTCGTGTTCTTATCACCCAGTATGTTCACAATTTGTGAGACAGTATTTTGGTAGTTTCGTACTTGTCCGCTAAAACTGATTCGATCTCCCTGAAAAAGAAAAGGGAAAAATTGGCAAAATCATGCATGTGACAATTGAACTATAAGGACATTTTAATGCTATCTAATTAGTAGTTTATTAATAATTACCAGTTGTCGGCCTGTTTCCTCTCTAATTCCAGCTGCTGCTGATGCATAATTCACTCCCCCGAGTATATCTCGGCCCCTTGCTGTAGCATAAGGTGGAATGTAGTTGCGGAAACCCAATTGTTCAGCTGTTAGAAAAGTAGCAGCATCTGTTAGTTGCATGAATGGGAAGTAAGAGTAGCATGTAGTGAGAGGGAGTGAGAGCTGGGACTTACCAATAACGTCAACTGTTGTTCTACCATTGGAAAACCTTCCGGTAGGTCCACGAGGGAAGTCAATCCCATAAGGCATATAATTAGCTTTAGCCAAAGATGAAAGTTGATTATTATTGCCATTATCGACCAAAGAATCCCCGAAAATGAAGTAGCAAGGAACTCGTTGCGCTCTAGCCCCATATTTTACTGAAAGCAAGACTAAAAAAACCACACACACCACCCACCATTTCTTCTGCACTGCCTCCATTAATTAATCAAAAAGTTTAATGCAAGGAATGATCAGTAAAAGGTAAGGAAGGGCGTGAGGTGCTTGAAATGTTCTGTGGAGGAGGTATGTGTGAGGAATTTCAATGCAAGCTATGCAACTATATATAGATGGAGTGATCACGAAGGGGACAGAGTCAAGAGATAAAAAAAAAAAACAAATAAATTAAAAAAGAGTGATAGACTAGTGGGCTCTTGTCGTCGCTTTTACAGTTGAAGAAGTTGTTGGTTGCATTAATGTCACGCGGATGTGCATGGCAAAGGACGGCGGAGACAGCTGCATTTCACTCTGCAAGCTCGGTATTTCTTGTGAAATGTATCAAACCGTTGACTGAACACCATTGCTACCGGCCAGTAATTAATATTACAGTCGGTGGTGGACTTTGGTAATAATCATATATAATCATTTATGTCAAATAGCCTTAATTACAATCGGCAACAAAATCACTGTCGTTATAAATAAACAATTAGTATTTTGCTAAACTCTTGCTATAGTGCTTGCTTATCTTGGTTGGCAATCGGCTGCAGGGTTTTGTATATATCATCCAGTTTCGCCTTTGCCTTCGGGGCAGGGGTGGTGTTTCTTGATGAAGTTCCTAGACCTATCATAACTTAAAGAAAATTAAATAAATATATGTGCAGAAGTGGATTCTTTTTAATCTCTCTTTTCCCCATTTAATTATAATAACTTGAAGTTTCCTTGTAATTAACGTCCTTGAATATTTTGCTATTGTTAGTAAATTAACCGTTTCATATTTGATCTTCTTTTTCATTTCTTCTTTCTCATTTACCCTTTGTTGAAAGTAAACTGGATCTGGAATTCTAAAAAATTCAGAAATAATCTACCGACTTAGTTGATAGAATATAATTCATGTTCATATTAGAATTTTCTTGTATTAGTTTAATTCTTTAATTGTCTAGGACTTTATGATTATAAAAAAGGCTTATAATTCAACATTATTAATAAACATAAAATAGAGAAAATAACTAAGAAAGTTTGGAGAGAAACGCTTAATAAAAGTATACCTTACTCTCAATCTTTTTCTTATTTTTGAGTTCTTGACCTTACATTGTTGTGTTGATCTTATACCACAACTTTTCTTCCAATAAGTGGTATTACAACTTAGGTGTGATTATTTGACATGGTCAATCTAAACTTCCCACTTCAATATTATAGGTTGACAAAAGACAACTATGAAACTTGATGTATTCGAGTAAAATCTTAACTAAGTTCTCAAGATATATGAGAGATGATTGAAAAAGGCTTTGAAAAGCCTATAATTGGAGCAATGTTGACTTCAACTCAAAGGGAGGCCGTGCAAAAGGCATGAAAGAAAGATTAACAAGCACTAACAATCATCCACCAATGTCTAGATGATACCACTTTTTAGATAGTGGTCAACGCAACCACCGCCAAGCAAGCATGAGAAGTTTTGCAAGAATCAAACCAAAAGGTTAGCAATATGAGAAAAGTATGTCTACAAAAGCTACGTGATGACTTTGAAAAGTTACATATGCTTGAATCGAAGAACATTTCAGAATACTTTACAAGAGTATTAGCTATATACAATCAAATGAAGAGATATGAAGAGAAGATGGAAGAGAAACGTGTGGCAAAGAATATCCAACGCTCGCTGCAAAAGAAGTTCTATTATGTGGTGGTCATAATAGAGAAATCATAAAATATGGATTTTTTTCAATACAAGGTTTCATGGGAAATTGCAAGCCCATGATGAAATAATCAAAGAGATTCAAAAGGTTGTCGGTGCACAAGTATATTTTTTTAAAAGCAAGATAGTTCTGGATATTGCCAAGGGGGTAGAGGACGAGGATAAAGCAGAGAAAAAGGAGGATGATATAGATTTAGAAGAGGAGGTTGAGGCAACCTCAATAGGTCAACCAGTCAACCACATGAAGCAAATCGGTTGACCGATTACATTGATAGTGGAAATTCGAGAACCAGGTTTTACAAATCAAAAGTTAAATGCTATAATTATCAAAAGGCAGGTCATTATAATTGCTAGAGTCTAACCAAGAGGGTTGAGGAAAATGCAAATCTTGTGATGGAATAAAAGAAGGAAGCCACCTTACTACTAGTGCATAATGAGAGAATACAAGATAAAGAGAACATGTGGAACCTAGACAATGTAGCCAGCAACTGTATGCGTGGAGAAAAAGACAAGTTCATGAAGCTTGATAAAGCAATTAGAGCTAATATCACCTTTACGGATCATTCAAAGGTTGCCATCAAAGGAAAAGGTACGATTTTGATTAAATTGAAAGATGAAAGTCATCAATTTATTGGCAATGTCTATTATATACCAACGGTAAAAAAACAACATATTGAGCTTAGGAAAATTGTTGGAGAATATGAGATTAAGATGAAAGATCGTACTTTAACATTACTTGACACTAAAGAAGCTATGATTACAAAGGTAGTCATGATAAAAAAAAAATAGTGTTCTTACTAAACATAAAGACAAATGTGCCTAAATGCATATGTGAAGGATGAGACTTGGTTTTGGCACATGAGACTTGGGCATAAAAACTTTGATACCTTGAAGATGATGTCACAAATGAGATGTTAAAAGGTCTGTCATTAATTATGCATCCAAATCAGTTATGTGAAGGATGTTTAGTGGACAAACAATTTCACAAGAGCTTTCCGAAAGAGTCTACATTAAGAGTAAGTCAACCCCTTTAAGAAATACATGTCGATGTTTGGAGTCCTATCAAACCATGTTTGTTTGGTAAAAATCTATATTTTTTACTTTTTATTAATGATTATAGTAGAAAAACTTGGGTATACTTCTTAAATGAAAAATCTAATGTATGTAGTTACTTTAAGAAGTTTAAGGCATTAGTTGAAAAAGAAAATGGTTATTCTATAAAATAACATAGGACGGATAGGAGGTGAATTTTGTTCCAATAATTTTAATGATTTTTATGAAGATTATGGTATAAAGAGACTCCTAACAGTACCTAGATTCCCACAACAAAATGGCATGGTAGAGAGAAATAATATAAGCATCCTCAACATGGCAAGAAGCATACTCAAAACCAAGAAGATGCCTAAAGAGTTTTGGATTGAAGCTATAGATTGTGCTATTTACTTGTCAAATAGATGTCATACCAAATGTTTGAATAACATGACCCCACAAGAAGCATGAAGTAGAAGAAAGCCAATTGTTTCTCATTTGAAAGTTTATGGGAGCATTGGTTATATGCATATAGATGATCAAGCTAGTTGACAAGAGCAAAAAGATGATATTTGTGAGCTAAGATCAAAAGTCTAAAGGATACAAGTTTTACAACTCTAATAAAGGAAAGATAGTGATTAGTAGAGATATCGAGTTTAATGAAGGAGCATGAAATTGAAAGGAAAATGATGGTGAAAAATATGACTTTCTACCAGTTCTTGATAAAAAGAAGGAAATATAGTTACACCTTCATCTACACCAATGAGCTCAACTTATCCTTCGCATTCTCCTTCATCTTTTTCTGGTAGAAGCTCAAATAGTGGCACTCCACCAAGTCCACCAAGAAAGATGAGGAGTCTTGATGACTTATATAAGGTTACTAATCCTAATGAAGATGTAACATTATATTGTTACCTAGCTACATGTGATCTTATAGTGTTTGAAACAACAATAAAGGACGTATAATGGATAATTGCTATAGATGAGAAGATTGCATCAATTGAGAAAACGATATATGAATATTGATTCTTAGACCAAATGGAAAAAAACCAATAGGTGTCAAGTGGATCTACAAAGAAAAGAAGAATGCCAAAGAAAAGGTGGAGAGATACAAGGTAAGGTTAGTAGCAAAAGGCTATAGTCAAAAGCATGAGATTGACTACGATGAGGTTTTTGCTCCCGTTGCTAGATTGGAGACCATTCAATTAATCATTGCTACCGCTTCTCAACATAGATGGAGAATCTATTAAATTGATGTCAAATCAATCTTTTTTAATTATTTTTTTATGGAGGAAGTCTACATTGAACTACATATGGTTTATGAAGTAAAGGAATATGGATACAAGATTTTAAAGTTGAATAAAGTCTTGTATGGATTGAAGTAAGTCTCAAGGGCTTGGTATAGTCATATTGATGGCCATTTCTTAGAAAATAGATTTGTTAAATGCCTCCATTAATATATTATCTATGTAAAGATCAAAGAAAGTAGAGATACTCTTATTGTATGTTTGCATGTGGATGACTTAATCTTTACAGGAAATAATCCAAAGATGTTTGAAGACTTCAAGCAAGCAATGACCAGGGAGTTTGAGATGAAAAATATTGATCTTATGTCCTAATACTTAAGGATTGAGATCAAACAAGGAGAAGATGGAATCTTTATGAATCAAGAGAAGTTTGCAAGAAAGGTTCTCAAGAAGTTCAAGATGGAGGATTGTGCAAAAGTGAACACTCGAGTTGAGTGTGAAATGAAGATGTCAAAGAATGATGAAGGGGAGAGGATAAACTCTATAACATTCAAAAGCTTAGTTGGACTTTTGAGTATTTGACATGCACTCATCTAAATATTCTTTTTAGAGTGAGACTTGTGAGTAGGTTTATGAAGACACTTACTATGACACACTTCAAAGCTTTGAAGTGAATTCTTTGGTATATCAAAGGTATTGTTGATTTTGGCTTATTCTATGGTTATTCTAATAACTTTGAACTTGTGGGTTACAGTGATAGTGATTGTGCTGGAGATATGGATGATAGAAAGTGCACTACGAGTTTTGTTTTCTATATGAAAGACACAACATTTACATGGGGTTCAAAAAAGCAATCTATAGTCACTTTGTCAACATGTGAAGCTGAATATATAGCTACTACATCATGTGTTTGTTATTCCATATGGTTAAAGAGATTATTGAAGGAATTGTGAATGCCACAAGAGAAGGATATTGAAATATATGTGAACAACTCATCAATCATTGCATTAGCAAAGAATCCAATATTTTATGATAGTAAGTATATTGACACAAGATTTCATTGCTTATGAGATTGCATTGCAAACAAGAAAGTTGAAGTCAAGTATGTAAAGACACAAGACAAAGTCACATATATATTCATAAAGCCGCTCAAATATGATGTTTTTATCAAAATAAGAGATGTGTTGGGAGTTATGGAGAAATCAAGTTTAGGGGGATGTTGAAAGTAAATTAGATTTCAGATTCTAAAAAATTCAGATGTTAAATAATATTTATCTAGTCTTATTTATTAAGGATAGAATAATATTTTCAGTTTAACATATATATAATTCCTTTGTATTTAGGTTAACTTAAATACTCATAATAAACAGATTATTGTGAATTCTAGCCTCCTTTTATGTTTGATCTGAATTACTTTAACATCAGAAATGGTCGACCGGTTTAGTTGGCAGAATACAATTTTTGTTTAGATTAAGATTTATTTGTATTAATTGTCTAGGACTTTATGCTTATAAAAAGCTTGTAATTCAACATTATTAACACGCATAAAATATAGAGAATAACTAAGAGATTTTAGAGAGAAACACTTAATAAAAATATATCTTCTTTTCAATCTTTTTTTTTATTTTTAAGTTCTTAACCTTGCATTGTTGTGTTGATCTTATACCACAGCTACTTTTCTTCCAACACCCTCTGGCTCTTTCTTGATATCAATTATTATATATCGTGTGGGAAGATCATCATGTTGGCCTATTTTTTATAGAGCTAATCTGCAGCTGCTTATTGATTTTACTCAGAGCCATTACAGGAAAATCGTTGCAATACATCTATTTATGTGGCTGTCTTGAAAATATAAATCACAAAATGAGCTAGTTAACAACCCAATAATATTAATAAGTAACACTCACTTGGATGATGAAATCACAGGGTAATTATGGATATCACTGTAAAATCAAATTTCAGTTCTGGTAGCATTAAGGGAATGGGAATTTAATATATCCTTTTTTTAAATAAAACCCCATGGATCTTCTTCGTCAAGTCAGTAGACTCAAGAATATGGTTATTAAACACGAAGTAACTAGTTACTTCCAAAGATTTTCTCTATATGATCCCATCCATTTTTTAGATATAGTGTACAGATTGAATATCGTGAAGTGAGACCATTTCAAGGCCACCTTCCCTGTCCTGGAAATTAAGAAAATGCCGGTGGATGATTAATAGTTTTCTGCCCAGCTGGTTTTTAGTTAGTACGTATCCAGCCTAGAGTTCGACATGGCTTCAGCAGTTTTTCACTCCAAACTAATGAGTTTTGAACAGTGCTTCAACTCAAGTCAATAAACGGAGTGCAACTACAGAGGGTCGAGCTCTACATTTCGAGACCAAACATTGCTTCATGAAGGAGAAATCACGAGTACTTTCATAGCTATTTATCTACTGCGTTGACTCATGATCAGCAAGTTGCAGCTGTTTTCTGAAAGAAAAATCAACTCTCAACTTGCATTATTGTTGATACGGCATGCATGATCGATGCTATCTATAGATACGCGGCATGTGGGATCGAGTCTTACAACATATGTATGACAGGGACTTCTAACATTATGAACAGTCTCCCATGAACTGTATCCTCTAAACTAAAAAATGGAAGTGTGGTTGCTAAATTTAATGCTTTGGATTTCAGGTCATACCGAGTAACATGAGCTGAACCAGACACATGCAAGTCTCTTTTGTCTTTGGATCTCCACATGATTACATGATTAATGCTATTAGGTTACTAAATTTCCTTTGACTTTTTATATGTATATGTGGTGGCAAGCATTAGAGCAGAACTAGCTAGGATCAGTAACATTATTGCCTTGTCCGATAAATATCTCAGCTTCATTTTCAAGGGTTAGGGTTAGTTGACACGAGTTTTTTTTTTTATTTGAGAAAAAGATTTTTCTTTGTTATATTTATTTTTATTTTTTATTATGTATTGCTATGTTTTTATATGTTTTATATTTAAGAGAATAATTTTTCTAATTTATTTTTTATTCAATACTACTAGGAGTTTTTATTTTTAAAAAATATAAAAAGTTATAATAATTATTTTTCAAAAGTGAAGATAAGGATAAATAAACTTAAGTATTTCGAGAGTGGTTTTGTAATTTTGTTTTCTTAGCTTTCAAGGGTTTTGATTTATAAAAAAAAACTCTATTATCATTGACTCTCATTTGTGTTAGTATGCAAAAGGTTTTTTTAAAATAAATATTTTTCATAATTAATTTATTTTTTTATATATATTCTGTACTATTATAGTTTTCTAGTTTCTTTTTTCATTTAAAGGGAATAATTTTTTATTTTATTTTTTATATTTATTACTACAAGGGTTTTTCTAGTTTTTTTTATATATATAAAGGGTGTAATAGCTTTTTGACAAATGAAGACATGGATAAATAAAATTAACTATTTTGAGATTCTCCCAATAAATAATTATGGTATCTTGGTCTTTAAGAGTTTTCATTTATAACAAATCACATTATCCATTGCTACGATTTACATCACTTTGTAGGAGAATTTTTTATAAAATAAATACTTTTTTTAATTAATTTAATTTTTTTATTTTTTATTATTATGATTTTATAGTTTTTTTCATTTTAAGATAATTGTTTTCTTCTTTTATTTTTTATATTCAATATCATTGATTTTTCTAGTTTTTTTAATATATAAGCATAAGAGGTTGTAATAACCTTTTGGCAAATAAAAACATGAATATATATGTATTTTGAAAGTCTTCCTATGATGTTCATGGTCTTAAATAAAATTAAGTATTTTAGCAAGTTAGGTTTTTTTTCCTTATGTAGATGAGAGCAAATGATAACATTATTGTTTGTACAAGCAACACCATAACTATGGAAAAACTCTTAAAAGACAGCTTCTTTATATATATATATATATAAATTATTTTTTATAAAAATGAGAAAAAAAATAAAAAAAGCATATAATAATACAAAATATAAAATAAAAGTAGAAAAAAATAAAAGTAATTAAGAGAATTATATATGTTTTTAAAAAAGATCTCCTGCATCAGCTGTCTTCATGCATGGCAAAATAAAATATAATTAAGAGAATTATATTATTAAATATTTTCTAATATTTAATAATATAATAAAAAATAATTTGAAAAATATTTTTCAGTATTTGGTTATGTCATGCACGGAAAATGAACTGTAAAATAATTTATTAATATTTTATTTTTTTCAAGTTTTTCGTTAATCGGAAAGTATTTTTCGTTGATCAACTTTTCTTATAACAAACAAACACAAAAAAATTTAAAAAATAATTTTTCAAAAACCAATTTTCAAAAAATAAACACAACCTAAATATTTGTTTTATATTGCCATTATTTAAAAACAATAATTGGCACACGCGCGGGTCTTTCCTTATAGGCTCCTATGTGCTTAACCTCCTTTGTTAAGGGCTAGCGAGTTGGCCCACCCAGACATCTTGTTTCTTTTTATTGAGTCGTGCATGACTATTGTTTTTTCTTTAAATTTAGTTAAGATTTATCAAAATAAATAAATTAAGAATATATCTAGGATATTATTTTATTAAATGTCTTTTATTTTATTATAGCATTCTTTTTCGCTATTAGTAAGTTTTTTTTTGTACATCCCTTTATTTTTTTGTTAAAATTTATTCATTGTCTTTCTTATACTTATTTATTTTTATTATCATATAATTACATAAAAAAAATATATTTTACAAATTTCTTCCATAACAACATGCAATCGGTGTATTATTCAGAAAATTTTGGATACATTTTAATCAAAATTATTATAACAAAGTTTATTTTGTTAGAATTTGCTTTTATGATTGTTGCAAGCTATAATTTTAAATAAAATATTATGCTTAAAAAAAGGACAAAAAAGATGAAGAAGCTCATTAATAAGATAGATGAGTTTTAATTAGAAAGATATTATTTTTTTATCTTTATTTCAAATTGTCTAATGTTTTTAATATTTATTCTAATTAATTTTATTTTTTTATTAAATAAAAAATATAGTAGAAAAAGTATATTATTTTGCATAGGAAAAATGTTTAATAATAAAAAAAGAATTACACTAGAATATAATTTTATTTCAATTGAATTTAAATTATTACTTTTTCTCACAAATAAAAACAAAATACTAAGTTATAATTAAATATATCCCCGCGCGCGATCTACTCGCATCCAAATTTTAATTTACCTCCATCAAATGTTGATAGTCAAAGATCTCTCAGCCATCTCTGACCATTAAACGATTACACACACACTTTTACTCGTCAATAATGCAGTAATAAAAAAAAAAAAGGATATTAGCCTTCGTTTGTTTTTATATTTTAAAAATATTTATGAAAAAAAATTAAAAAAATTATTTGTTTTAAATTAATAATTTTTTTGTATTTTTAAATTATTTTAATATGCTGATATAAAAAATAATTTTTAAAAAATAAAAAAAATATTATTTTGATATATTTTTAAATAAAAAAATACTTTAGAAATAACATGTACCATATTCCAAACATCTTTCAAGTTGAACTATTTTTTGAAAATTGAGGGATACTGACTTTTTAATTATTATTTTTTATAAAACTACAATTAAGTTCAATTTTAGAAATCCGAAGATATCTTAATTAATTATGTTCTGAACTTTTTAAAAAAAAATCATTGGATCTTATTTATTCCATCAAGTTAATTACCTTCTTGTATTTTAATATTTTTTTCAACTCTTGTTATACATACGTCTATAATTCATTTTTTGACTTGCATTTTGGAAATTGATTCAATAAAGACAATTGAATTTGTTTTTTATATGTTTCTTTTTGGCACCGACTCCTGGCCTATATTATATCTTTTTGTCATTTTTATGGGATATGGAAGTGTCAAAGACTCTCTCTTTTTTTTTTTTTTTTTGGGGACAACCAAGCACATCCTTCAACCATATTTTGTATCAAACCAGGAAATTAATGAGAACATATTTCTCATAGCTTTATCGAAAGTCTAACCCTAATAGCTAAATAGAAAATTGATTCAAGTATGATAGTGTCAAATCTTATTATTTGAGCTTTGAAAATTATATAAACTCATATTATTTTATGTTAAATTTTTTTAATAAGATAAATGAGCATGATAAGATTCAAACTCATTACCGCTTAATTATCAAGGTTTTGATATCAAAATTCTACTAATTAAATGGTTTCAGAATCTAATACTCCTTACTAGTTTGTAGGAATGCACTAAATTCAGTACATAGACAAGACTCGAAATCTTAACTTGTTTACACTGAAGTACTGCCCATATATAGAACAATGGACTACAACATTAAAAGCGACAAACATTATATAGTAAACAGAAAGTAAAATTCTCCGGGATATGATCTTTAACTGATCATCTCACCACAACCATCAGCTTCGTCTTCATTGCTGAGCCAGCTGGCGGATATCGTAAGGGTAAGCATCGGATGCCGATTGTGCACTGTAAGATCTCCTTCCAATAATTACGTTTACAGCCTCAGTCGGGTGAAACGCATCCCAAAACACGTATTGGTTTCTGTTCCGGCAAGGAGCTTGTAAAGGTAGACATGTAATCTGTCCATTATTCCTTCCAACACCGCAGCATCCAGTGTTTGTGTTCGTAAAGCCTGAAATTAACCAAGGCAGAGCACATTGAACCAACAAAGTGTTATTAGCAACTAACGTATGCCTTGCACGTAGTTTAAGTAATTTTTATTTTAAGAATTTCATGAGCAGGGTGTCTTCGAAGCAGTTTAATAATAAATTGATTCGCTAGGAGTACCAAGCAGGCAGCCATAAAGGACTGCTAAGAGTGATAATGCGTTAAAAGGGTTTACTGGATATTTACCAAAAGCAGCAGGTCTGGTTATTAAATCCTGGAAAATTCCATAAGCATTGATGTAGATAAATCTTGCATCAGGAGTATTTCCGTTGAATTGAGCAACAAGAGATCTGAGCTTGTCATTGAAAATCTGGTTGGCAGAATTAATTCTCTGAACACATGTTCTCCCATCAGGACTATTTTGGGCCAGTTCACTTGGGCTGCAGCCAATCTGACCCAGTCCAATCAAGGCAAACTTCCTGGCTCCATTGTTGTACAAAATCTGCACCAAATTAAAAAAATTAAAATAAAAAATAGCTCTTGGTTTCTTGAAATGACACCCCATCAAATATCATTAACTATGAATATAGATAGATAAGCTGACCCTTAATTGTTGAGTATATTGTTGGATAAGAACGTTGGCATATTGCTCTGGTGTATATTGCTGGCTAGATGAGTAAAGCTGAGGCATGAAATAATTGTTAAGGTAGTCATTGCTGCCTAGTGCAATCGATAATATGCACTTGCTAAGATAATTTGCTGTCGTGTTCTTATCACCCAGTATGTTCACAATTTGTGAGACAGTATTTTGGTAGTTTCGTACTTGTCCGCTAAAACTGATTCGATCTCCCTGAAAAAGAAAAGGGAAAAATTGGCAAAATCATGCATGTGACAATTGAACTATAAGGACATTTTAATGCTATCTAATTAGTAGTTTATTAATAATTACCAGTTGTCGGCCTGTTTCCTCTCTAATTCCAGCTGCTGCTGATGCATAATTCACTCCCCCGAGTATATCTCGGCCCCTTGCTGTAGCATAAGGTGGAATGTAGTTGCGGAAACCCAATTGTTCAGCTGTTAGAAAAGTAGCAGCATCTGTTAGTTGCATGAATGGGAAGTAAGAGTAGCATGTAGTGAGAGGGAGTGAGAGCTGGGACTTACCAATAACGTCAACTGTTGTTCTACCATTGGAAAACCTTCCGGTAGGTCCACGAGGGAAGTCAATCCCATAAGGCATATAATTAGCTTTAGCCAAAGATGAAAGTTGATTATTATTGCCATTATCGACCAAAGAATCCCCGAAAATGAAGTAGCAAGGAACTCGTTGCGCTCTAGCCCCATATTTTACTGAAAGCAAGACTAAAAAAACCACACACACCACCCACCATTTCTTCTGCACTGCCTCCATTAATTAATCAAAAAGTTTAATGCAAGGAATGATCAGTAAAAGGTAAGGAAGGGCGTGAGGTGCTTGAAATGTTCTGTGGAGGAGGTATGTGTGAGGAATTTCAATGCAAGCTATGCAACTATATATAGATGGAGTGATCACGAAGGGGACAGAGTCAAGAGATAAAAAAAAAAAACAAATAAATTAAAAAAGAGTGATAGACTAGTGGGCTCTTGTCGTCGCTTTTACAGTTGAAGAAGTTGTTGGTTGCATTAATGTCACGCGGATGTGCATGGCAAAGGACGGCGGAGACAGCTGCATTTCACTCTGCAAGCTCGGTATTTCTTGTGAAATGTATCAAACCGTTGACTGAACACCATTGCTACCGGCCAGTAATTAATATTACAGTCGGTGGTGGACTTTGGTAATAATCATATATAATCATTTATGTCAAATAGCCTTAATTACAATCGGCAACAAAATCACTGTCGTTATAAATAAACAATTAGTATTTTGCTAAACTCTTGCTATAGTGCTTGCTTATCTTGGTTGGCAATCGGCTGCAGGGTTTTGTATATATCATCCAGTTTCGCCTTTGCCTTCGGGGCAGGGGTGGTGTTTCTTGATGAAGTTCCTAGACCTATCATAACTTAAAGAAAATTAAATAAATATATGTGCAGAAGTGGATTCTTTTTAATCTCTCTTTTCCCCATTTAATTATAATAACTTGAAGTTTCCTTGTAATTAACGTCCTTGAATATTTTGCTATTGTTAGTAAATTAACCGTTTCATATTTGATCTTCTTTTTCATTTCTTCTTTCTCATTTACCCTTTGTTGAAAGTAAACTGGATCTGGAATTCTAAAAAATTCAGAAATAATCTACCGACTTAGTTGATAGAATATAATTCATGTTCATATTAGAATTTTCTTGTATTAGTTTAATTCTTTAATTGTCTAGGACTTTATGATTATAAAAAAGGCTTATAATTCAACATTATTAATAAACATAAAATAGAGAAAATAACTAAGAAAGTTTGGAGAGAAACGCTTAATAAAAGTATACCTTACTCTCAATCTTTTTCTTATTTTTGAGTTCTTGACCTTACATTGTTGTGTTGATCTTATACCACAACTTTTCTTCCAATAAGTGGTATTACAACTTAGGTGTGATTATTTGACATGGTCAATCTAAACTTCCCACTTCAATATTATAGGTTGACAAAAGACAACTATGAAACTTGATGTATTCGAGTAAAATCTTAACTAAGTTCTCAAGATATATGAGAGATGATTGAAAAAGGCTTTGAAAAGCCTATAATTGGAGCAATGTTGACTTCAACTCAAAGGGAGGCCGTGCAAAAGGCATGAAAGAAAGATTAACAAGCACTAACAATCATCCACCAATGTCTAGATGATACCACTTTTTAGATAGTGGTCAACGCAACCACCGCCAAGCAAGCATGAGAAGTTTTGCAAGAATCAAACCAAAAGGTTAGCAATATGAGAAAAGTATGTCTACAAAAGCTACGTGATGACTTTGAAAAGTTACATATGCTTGAATCGAAGAACATTTCAGAATACTTTACAAGAGTATTAGCTATATACAATCAAATGAAGAGATATGAAGAGAAGATGGAAGAGAAACGTGTGGCAAAGAATATCCAACGCTCGCTGCAAAAGAAGTTCTATTATGTGGTGGTCATAATAGAGAAATCATAAAATATGGATTTTTTTCAATACAAGGTTTCATGGGAAATTGCAAGCCCATGATGAAATAATCAAAGAGATTCAAAAGGTTGTCGGTGCACAAGTATATTTTTTTAAAAGCAAGATAGTTCTGGATATTGCCAAGGGGGTAGAGGACGAGGATAAAGCAGAGAAAAAGGAGGATGATATAGATTTAGAAGAGGAGGTTGAGGCAACCTCAATAGGTCAACCAGTCAACCACATGAAGCAAATCGGTTGACCGATTACATTGATAGTGGAAATTCGAGAACCAGGTTTTACAAATCAAAAGTTAAATGCTATAATTATCAAAAGGCAGGTCATTATAATTGCTAGAGTCTAACCAAGAGGGTTGAGGAAAATGCAAATCTTGTGATGGAATAAAAGAAGGAAGCCACCTTACTACTAGTGCATAATGAGAGAATACAAGATAAAGAGAACATGTGGAACCTAGACAATGTAGCCAGCAACTGTATGCGTGGAGAAAAAGACAAGTTCATGAAGCTTGATAAAGCAATTAGAGCTAATATCACCTTTACGGATCATTCAAAGGTTGCCATCAAAGGAAAAGGTACGATTTTGATTAAATTGAAAGATGAAAGTCATCAATTTATTGGCAATGTCTATTATATACCAACGGTAAAAAAACAACATATTGAGCTTAGGAAAATTGTTGGAGAATATGAGATTAAGATGAAAGATCGTACTTTAACATTACTTGACACTAAAGAAGCTATGATTACAAAGGTAGTCATGATAAAAAAAAAATAGTGTTCTTACTAAACATAAAGACAAATGTGCCTAAATGCATATGTGAAGGATGAGACTTGGTTTTGGCACATGAGACTTGGGCATAAAAACTTTGATACCTTGAAGATGATGTCACAAATGAGATGTTAAAAGGTCTGTCATTAATTATGCATCCAAATCAGTTATGTGAAGGATGTTTAGTGGACAAACAATTTCACAAGAGCTTTCCGAAAGAGTCTACATTAAGAGTAAGTCAACCCCTTTAAGAAATACATGTCGATGTTTGGAGTCCTATCAAACCATGTTTGTTTGGTAAAAATCTATATTTTTTACTTTTTATTAATGATTATAGTAGAAAAACTTGGGTATACTTCTTAAATGAAAAATCTAATGTATGTAGTTACTTTAAGAAGTTTAAGGCATTAGTTGAAAAAGAAAATGGTTATTCTATAAAATAACATAGGACGGATAGGAGGTGAATTTTGTTCCAATAATTTTAATGATTTTTATGAAGATTATGGTATAAAGAGACTCCTAACAGTACCTAGATTCCCACAACAAAATGGCATGGTAGAGAGAAATAATATAAGCATCCTCAACATGGCAAGAAGCATACTCAAAACCAAGAAGATGCCTAAAGAGTTTTGGATTGAAGCTATAGATTGTGCTATTTACTTGTCAAATAGATGTCATACCAAATGTTTGAATAACATGACCCCACAAGAAGCATGAAGTAGAAGAAAGCCAATTGTTTCTCATTTGAAAGTTTATGGGAGCATTGGTTATATGCATATAGATGATCAAGCTAGTTGACAAGAGCAAAAAGATGATATTTGTGAGCTAAGATCAAAAGTCTAAAGGATACAAGTTTTACAACTCTAATAAAGGAAAGATAGTGATTAGTAGAGATATCGAGTTTAATGAAGGAGCATGAAATTGAAAGGAAAATGATGGTGAAAAATATGACTTTCTACCAGTTCTTGATAAAAAGAAGGAAATATAGTTACACCTTCATCTACACCAATGAGCTCAACTTATCCTTCGCATTCTCCTTCATCTTTTTCTGGTAGAAGCTCAAATAGTGGCACTCCACCAAGTCCACCAAGAAAGATGAGGAGTCTTGATGACTTATATAAGGTTACTAATCCTAATGAAGATGTAACATTATATTGTTACCTAGCTACATGTGATCTTATAGTGTTTGAAACAACAATAAAGGACGTATAATGGATAATTGCTATAGATGAGAAGATTGCATCAATTGAGAAAACGATATATGAATATTGATTCTTAGACCAAATGGAAAAAAACCAATAGGTGTCAAGTGGATCTACAAAGAAAAGAAGAATGCCAAAGAAAAGGTGGAGAGATACAAGGTAAGGTTAGTAGCAAAAGGCTATAGTCAAAAGCATGAGATTGACTACGATGAGGTTTTTGCTCCCGTTGCTAGATTGGAGACCATTCAATTAATCATTGCTACCGCTTCTCAACATAGATGGAGAATCTATTAAATTGATGTCAAATCAATCTTTTTTAATTATTTTTTTATGGAGGAAGTCTACATTGAACTACATATGGTTTATGAAGTAAAGGAATATGGATACAAGATTTTAAAGTTGAATAAAGTCTTGTATGGATTGAAGTAAGTCTCAAGGGCTTGGTATAGTCATATTGATGGCCATTTCTTAGAAAATAGATTTGTTAAATGCCTCCATTAATATATTATCTATGTAAAGATCAAAGAAAGTAGAGATACTCTTATTGTATGTTTGCATGTGGATGACTTAATCTTTACAGGAAATAATCCAAAGATGTTTGAAGACTTCAAGCAAGCAATGACCAGGGAGTTTGAGATGAAAAATATTGATCTTATGTCCTAATACTTAAGGATTGAGATCAAACAAGGAGAAGATGGAATCTTTATGAATCAAGAGAAGTTTGCAAGAAAGGTTCTCAAGAAGTTCAAGATGGAGGATTGTGCAAAAGTGAACACTCGAGTTGAGTGTGAAATGAAGATGTCAAAGAATGATGAAGGGGAGAGGATAAACTCTATAACATTCAAAAGCTTAGTTGGACTTTTGAGTATTTGACATGCACTCATCTAAATATTCTTTTTAGAGTGAGACTTGTGAGTAGGTTTATGAAGACACTTACTATGACACACTTCAAAGCTTTGAAGTGAATTCTTTGGTATATCAAAGGTATTGTTGATTTTGGCTTATTCTATGGTTATTCTAATAACTTTGAACTTGTGGGTTACAGTGATAGTGATTGTGCTGGAGATATGGATGATAGAAAGTGCACTACGAGTTTTGTTTTCTATATGAAAGACACAACATTTACATGGGGTTCAAAAAAGCAATCTATAGTCACTTTGTCAACATGTGAAGCTGAATATATAGCTACTACATCATGTGTTTGTTATTCCATATGGTTAAAGAGATTATTGAAGGAATTGTGAATGCCACAAGAGAAGGATATTGAAATATATGTGAACAACTCATCAATCATTGCATTAGCAAAGAATCCAATATTTTATGATAGTAAGTATATTGACACAAGATTTCATTGCTTATGAGATTGCATTGCAAACAAGAAAGTTGAAGTCAAGTATGTAAAGACACAAGACAAAGTCACATATATATTCATAAAGCCGCTCAAATATGATGTTTTTATCAAAATAAGAGATGTGTTGGGAGTTATGGAGAAATCAAGTTTAGGGGGATGTTGAAAGTAAATTAGATTTCAGATTCTAAAAAATTCAGATGTTAAATAATATTTATCTAGTCTTATTTATTAAGGATAGAATAATATTTTCAGTTTAACATATATATAATTCCTTTGTATTTAGGTTAACTTAAATACTCATAATAAACAGATTATTGTGAATTCTAGCCTCCTTTTATGTTTGATCTGAATTACTTTAACATCAGAAATGGTCGACCGGTTTAGTTGGCAGAATACAATTTTTGTTTAGATTAAGATTTATTTGTATTAATTGTCTAGGACTTTATGCTTATAAAAAGCTTGTAATTCAACATTATTAACACGCATAAAATATAGAGAATAACTAAGAGATTTTAGAGAGAAACACTTAATAAAAATATATCTTCTTTTCAATCTTTTTTTTTATTTTTAAGTTCTTAACCTTGCATTGTTGTGTTGATCTTATACCACAGCTACTTTTCTTCCAACACCCTCTGGCTCTTTCTTGATATCAATTATTATATATCGTGTGGGAAGATCATCATGTTGGCCTATTTTTTATAGAGCTAATCTGCAGCTGCTTATTGATTTTACTCAGAGCCATTACAGGAAAATCGTTGCAATACATCTATTTATGTGGCTGTCTTGAAAATATAAATCACAAAATGAGCTAGTTAACAACCCAATAATATTAATAAGTAACACTCACTTGGATGATGAAATCACAGGGTAATTATGGATATCACTGTAAAATCAAATTTCAGTTCTGGTAGCATTAAGGGAATGGGAATTTAATATATCCTTTTTTTAAATAAAACCCCATGGATCTTCTTCGTCAAGTCAGTAGACTCAAGAATATGGTTATTAAACACGAAGTAACTAGTTACTTCCAAAGATTTTCTCTATATGATCCCATCCATTTTTTAGATATAGTGTACAGATTGAATATCGTGAAGTGAGACCATTTCAAGGCCACCTTCCCTGTCCTGGAAATTAAGAAAATGCCGGTGGATGATTAATAGTTTTCTGCCCAGCTGGTTTTTAGTTAGTACGTATCCAGCCTAGAGTTCGACATGGCTTCAGCAGTTTTTCACTCGAAACTAATGAGTTTGTCACTTCAATTTGACTATTTATTTACTTCAACTCAAGTCAATAATGGAGTGCAACTACAGAGAGTCCAGCTCTACATTTCGAGACCAAGCATTGCTTCATGAAGGAGAAATCACGAGTACTTCCATTGCTATTTATCTACTGCGTTGACTCATGATCAGCAAGTTGCAGCTGTTTTCTGAAAGAAAAATCAACTCTCAACTTGCATTATTGTTGATAGGGCATGCATGATGCTATCTATAGATACGCGGCATGTGGGATCGAGTTCTACAACATATGTATGACTGGGACTTCTAACATTATTAACAGTCTCCCATGAACTGTATCCTCTAAACTAAAAAATGGATGTGTGGTTGCTAAATTTAATGCTTTGGATTTCAGGTCATACCTCGTAACATGGGCTGAACCAGGCACAAGTCTCTTTTGTCTTCGGCTCCCCACATGATTACATGATTAATGCTATTAGGTTACCAAATTTCCTTTGAGTTTTTTTATTCTGTATTACTATGTTTTTCTATTTAAGAGAATAATTTTTCTAATTTATTTTTTATTCAATACTACTAGGAGTTTTTATTTTTAAAAAATATAAAAAATTATAATAATTTTTTTGAAAAGTGAAGATAAGGATAAATAAACTAGTATTTCGAGTCTTTTTACAATTATATTTTCTTGGCTTTCAAGGGTTTTGAATTATAAAAAAAACTCTATTATCATTCACTCTCATTTGTGTTAGTATGGAAAAGGTTTTTTTAAAATAAATATTTTTCATAATTAATTTAAATGTTTTTTTATATTTTGTACTATTATAGTTTTCTAGTTTTTTTTTCATTTGAAGGGAATAATTTTCTATTTTATTTTTTATATTTATTACTACAAGGGTTTTTCTAGTTTTTTTTATATATATAAAGGGTATAATAGCTTTTTGACAAGTGAAGACATGGATAAATAAAATTAATTATTTTGAGATTCTCCCACTAAATAATTATGGTATTCTTGGTCTTTAATAGTTTTCATTTATAACAAACCACATTATTCATTGCTCCCATTTACATCAGTTTGTAGGAGAATTTTTGATAAAATAAATACTTTTCTTAATTAATTTTAATTTTTCTATTTTCTATTATTATGATTTTATAGTTTTTTTCATTTTAAGATAATTGTTTTCTTATTTTATTTTTTATATTCAATATCATTAGGATTTTTCTAGTTTTTTTAATATATAAGCATAAGAGTTGTAATAACCTTTGGGCAAGTAAAGACATGAATATATATGTATTTTTGAAAGTCTCCCTATGATGTTCATGGTCTTAAATAAAATTAAGTATTTTGGTAAGTTAGGTTTTTTTTCCTTATGTAGATGAGAGCAAAGGATAACATTGTTTGTACAAGCAATACTATAATTATAAAAAAAACTCTTAAAATAATTAATTTTATTTATCGACAGCTTCTTTTATATATATATATATATATATATATATATATATATATATATAAAGAAAAGTCTAGAGAACCCTAATAATACCGAATATAAAAATAAAATAAGAAAACTATTTTTTTTAAATGAGAAAAAAATAAAAAAGCATATAGTAATACAAAATATAAAATAAAAGTAGAAAAAAATAAAATTAATTAAGAGAATTATATATTTTTTTAAAAAAGATCTCCTGCATCAGCTGTGAAAATTCTTGCTCGAAATTCTCCGCTGGCATGTATATTTTCGACAAATATAGTGTTTTTATCTGCAACTCGGAATCCAAATTGAAGCAAACAACTTTCTAGCAACTTTGTTTTAAAGTTTTTTCGTTTTAGCTTGATTTGTCTCGATTTTTTTCTGTTTTTTTTGTTTAGGTTCTGTTCGGTTCGGTTTGGTTTTTTCAGTTTTATATTTATAAAACCGAAACCGAACCGAACTGGTCGGTTTTTTCAAAATTTTAATTGGTTTTTTTCACGGTTTGGTTTTTTCGGTTATTTTTTTTTTCAGTTTTCTTGGTTTTTTTGCTCACCCCTAGTGCATGACTTTTGTTTTTTCTTTAAATTTAGTTAAGATTTATCAAAATAAATAAATTAAGAATATATCTAGGATATTATTTTATTAAATGTCTTTTATTTTATTATAACTTTCTTTTTTACTATTAGTAAGTTTTTTTTTGTACATCCCTTTATTTTTTGTTAAAATTTATTCATTATCTTTCTTCTATTTATTTATTTTTATTATCATATAATTAAATAAAAAAATATATTTTACAAATTTCTTCCATAACAACATGCAATCGGTGTATTATTCATAAAATTTTGGATACATTTTAATCAAAATTATTATAACAAAGTTTATTTTGTTAGAACTTGCTTTTATGATTGTTGCAAGCTATTATTTTAAATAAAATATTATGCTAAAACAAAAAGGACAAAAAAGATGAAGAAGCTCATTAATAAAATAGATGAGTTTTAATTAGAAAGATATTATTTTTTTATCTTTATTTCAAATTGTCTAATGTTTTTAATATTTATTCTAATTAATTTTATTTTTTATTAAATAAAAAATATAGTAGAAAAACTATATTATTTTGCATAGAAAAAATGTTTAATAAAAAAATTATATTAGAAAATAATTTTGTTTCAATTGAATTTAAATTATTACTTTTTCTTATAAATAAAAAAATACTAAGTTATAATTAAATATATCTTCGCTCAGATCTACTCGCATCACTGTTTGGGAATGCCGTATAAACCGCGTTCTCAAAAAATTTTAAATTTGTTTTTGTTAAAAATTATTTTTTTTTATGTATTTTGGATTGTTTTGATGCGCTGATCTTAAAAGTAATTTTTTAAAAATAAAAAAAAACTTATTATTTTATATATTTCAATACAAAAAATACTTTAAAAAGCAACCGCAACCATCTATCAAACAACCTATTAATAAATTTAAATCTAAATCTACCCGCATCAAATGTTATAGTCAAAGATCTCTCAGCATCTGTCTAACCATTACACACACACACACACTTTTACTAGTCAATAATGCAAGACAAGAGCAATAAAAGGAAAGGTTAAGTTGAACTATTTTTTGAAATTAAATTGAGGGATACGACTTTTTAATTATTATTTTTTATAAAACTACCATTAAGTTCATTTTTAGAATCCGAAGATATCCTAATTAATTTTGTTCTGAATTCTTTTTAAAAAGATCATTGGATCTTATTTATTTCATCAAGTTAATATTTATCATCTTGTTTTTTAATAATTTTTTTTTCAACTCTTGTTATACATACGTCTATAATTCATTTTTTGACTTGCATTTTTGAAATTGATTCAATAAAGACAATTGAAATTTGTTTTTTATGTTTATTAATTTTTGGCATGGAATCCTGGCATATATTATATATTTTTGTCATTTTGATGGGATATGGAAGTGTCAAGACTTTTTTTATTTTTTTGCACAACCAAGCATATCCTTCAACCAGATTTTGTATCAAACTAGGAAATTAATGAGAACATATTTAATTATCATAACTTGATCGAAAATCTAACCTTAATAGCTAAACAAAAATCGGTTCAAGTATGACGGTGTCAAAGAACCATCTCAACCTAATAAATTAACTAAATAGAAAATTGGTTCAAGTATGACGGTGTCAAAGAACCATCTCAACTCAATAGGTTAATCTGTTAGGTAAGGTCCTAAAATATGATTTATATTATTCTCTAACACACCCCCTTAAGTGAAAGTCTTTTAGGTTTTGAAATTTGCACAGACTCATATTATCTTGTGCTTAATATTTTTTATCATATAAATGAAGATGGTGAAATTCGGACTCGTGATCACTTGGTTATCAAGGTTTTGATATCATGTCAAAGAATTAACTCAACCCAATAACTTAACTTACTAGATAAGATCCCAAAATATGATTTATATTATTCTCTAACAAACGGATTTATTTATATAATTTGAACTATATATGAGTCTAAATTATATGCTTTCAAAGACTGTATATTCACTTTATGGTTTTGAAGATGGATTTTAGATTTTCTATGTTGTCAATTCTGGTTGATTTTTTCTGGTTCCAAAGTTTTGGGGGGTCTTGTTTCTGTACTGATTATGCCTTTCTAGTCTATATAAATTTGATCTAGCTCGTTTGATGTTGGTTCCTTGTTGAGGTTAATTTCCCCCTCTCGTCTTGGCGCATGGATATACAACAATGAGGCATGCATTAATTAAAGAACGAAAAAAAAAAAAGAGAGGATAATTACCAAACCTCCTTGTGTAAAATTCTAATAAATAATAATTTATTTAAGTAAATTTATAAGATAGATAGAAACATAATATCATATACAATTATTATTTTAATTAAAAAATACCATTGTC
>Ga0325414_1001116_pt1 | contig 25069 bp, 10 predicted proteins | sample PopdelMetagenome_8_FD_206183 | JGI IMG/M metagenome (GOLD analysis project Ga0325414, IMG submission 206183) | Populus deltoides microbial communities from Bellville, Georgia, United States - Leaf-PdKOR-R3 | ecosystem: Host-associated > Plants > Phyllosphere > Phylloplane/Leaf | place: USA... | reverse complement strand
CAAACGGCCTCATTCACTGTCAAAAAAATATAGTATTGCAAATTGTAATTTTGTGATTAATATATATAAAGAAGAATGCCCGAAATTAGACTCATTTTATCATTTTTTTTAACCACAATCCTATTCCGTTCAACCAAGTTTTTATAAATGTTACAAAACATTTTTTTGTCAAATTTTTCTTCATTAACAATAGTGAAAAATAACTTTAAACCAGTTTATATATATATATATATATCGAAACTAAATTTTTTGTTATTAAATTTCGTATGTGATGACATTGCACATAGTTTAATGGAATAATAAAAAATATTTGATATCAATATTATTTATTTCATGATATAATAACAATAGTTAAATCTACAACATTTAAATTAAAAATTATTAATATTAATATATATATATATTAATTATTTTATAACCTCAATTTGAAAAACATTTTTTTAACCAAAGACATTAAACTACTTTTTGTTCAACCTCAATTCCAACCACAGTTTTAACCAAACATATATTTTTCCAAACCAACCTTAACTAAAAGTACTTTTTATAAAACAATTTTTTTAAAACCACAACCACAACAGCAACCTCAATACCAAACATACCCATATATATCATATAGGAAAGGGTAATTATAGTGGTGGTGCAAGGATAGGAGCTATGTGTCCAATGCTCAATGATTTGTGTACAAATCTTTCAAAGGCATTAGTAGAGGTGGTAGTTGTCCAAGGTATTTCTTGTGTTTTGCCTTTAGTGGTTGTTTCGGTTATTGGGTTGATTGTTTGATTGAGTGGTTTGATTTAGGGTAAAAGGTTTTATGAATTTAACACTGATGAATTGAGAGGTAGTCATTTAGGGGTTTTAGAGCTTACCTTCTTGCCCTTATACTTGTCTTCTAAGCTTTTCACATCACCCTCCTCCTTCTTCTTCTTAGTAAAACATTTCTTCTTCACCAGCTCAATTATGCATCTAGATTTAATTCATTGCTTATTCTTTTAGCAATGTGTACAACATCATAGAAATGTTAAAACGAGCCACCCATTAAATGCTCATAGTAGGGAGATTTGAAGGTGTTGATGAACAAAGTCACCATTTTTATCTCTATTAAAGGGGGTTGGACATATGTTGTCTCGACCCACCACCTTTACACATAGGCCCTTACTAACTCTTCACTTCTTTTTTCCATTGACATCAAGCTTGTTCTGCCAGGAGCAATTTCTAGGTTAAGTTTGTATTGCTTAATGAAAGGTTAGTCTAATCTTTCCTATTCTTAATCTTGGCATTGTTTAGCCTCATATACCAGCTTAGGGCGGATCCTGTGAGACTGTCATGAAAGAAGTAGATAAATATCTTATCATTATGAATTACTTTAGCCATCTTATTATAGTATGATCGAAGATGAGTGTTTAGGCACTCTAGTCCAGTGTATTTGATAAAGTCTGGCACTCTAAAATCTTTTGGCACCACAATGTTTGCTACTAAGTATATTTCAGCTGCTCGGATAAGTTCATATATATCATTCCTTTCAACAACTCTTAATCTCTCTTCTATAACAGACCAGTTGTCATAGTTTACAAGGCCAGTCAATCTATGATTAGAAGGTCCTTCAGTTATTAAATCAACAGTGACTGGAGTTTGAGCTCGCTGGTTAAGGGTGACAAGAACAAAGTGCTACTCGGTTGCTGAATTTGCTCACAAGTTCTGAGATGTCTGTGGGATATAAGTTGTTGGTGCTCCCAAAAGTGGTTATGCAGACATTCCCTCTTCATTGTTAGCTCTTAAAAGCTACTCGAGTAAATTAGTCATCCGAGCAACTTTATTTTTTGTGAATTCCAACTCATTTTGGTAATGTGATTTTAAGTGAGCTTTCTCCTTCTTCTCCATTCTTGGTCTTAATTGGGTGTAGTAGACCTTAGATGAGAGATTTATGTTTCACAATATGTAATACACATGACAAATTATTTGTGAATATATGATTAAAATGCATGATTGTGATGCATATGCCAATGTTTATGTGATATGGATTTGGCTTTCCTAAGAACGATTGATGGCCACCACTTTGCTTGTGTAATAGGCATAGATTCTTTTGTCACATTTCTTATCAGGAGTAATTTTGCTCAAGTTTTTTCTTTGGTGAACTTAAATCATGCTCTTCAAGAGATATATTTTACGTGGAAGATGGGTCAAAGCCTTTTTTATTGATAATACTGACTAGTACATGACTTTGTCAATGGAAAAGAGAATAAAATAAAAAAGAAATAAAATATCAATCTTCCTCTTCAACTACATATCTAGCCAACAGTAGAAAAGCGAAGCCCCGGTTTTCAATCTTTAACAAAAAAGCATCAATTTCAGCTAGGCTTTGCCGATAGCGAATGATATACATTCCTACCCTTCGAGTATTGGCCCTAACAATTTGAGCATGCATGGCAATTACATCCATTTGCTTATCTATCTTGGTCATCTTCTCTATAAGCAACATATTGCTTCAATTTAAGACATTGTTGTTAGTGTTGATCTGGTTTTCATGCTTCTTTGATGCTTCCATATTCTCGCTTAAATGATTTACTATTTCTCGTTCTTTGTCAAGCTTCACTCTCAGCACCCTGATTTCGTTTTTCTTAGTCATTAAATCAGCTTTAACAACCTCAACTTTCTACCTTTTGCTTTAAAGCATCACTTCCTCTCATGCTTTGGCTAGCTGACTTTTTATCATCACACATTTATTGTTCAGCCCCTTGTATTTCTTAATTTTGTCTACCAGCTCAGCTTGAATGCGCATGGATTTATCTTGATGGTATTCAGCCTCTTCTTGCCAGTCATTGAAGTTAACTCCCAATGTTTCAAGTTCACAGCTGTTTTGCATTTAATTCGAACCCTATCTTCCCCTCTCTTTCTCAGATTCTTCCATTACAGCCTTTTTCTTGCTCAGTTGTAGCTCTAACATTGTTATTATTGCATCTCTGGATTGGAGTTGTTTGTCTAGAAATGCTTTACTTTTGTCTCTTTCCATCATCATTGGAGCCTTTCTACTTGCGCTCTAAGCTCCTTCTCATTATTGACCTTTGTTGCTTCTACTGACCCTTTTATAACTTGTAAAAATTCAACTTTAGAAAGTGGCACTCTAGGAGCAGTAGCCAAGGTAAAATTCCTTCATCTTGCATATTTTTTACTTGTGTTGGGTCCCTCAAACCTTAAGACTCTTTTCAAATCAGAGTCAAGTGGTTCCAATCTTGTTTGATAGTTTTCAAGAACCCCCCCCACACACACACACAAACTAATCTTTGAATAATCCAGAGAATTGAGAAACTCCAACAGTTCTTGGGACGTGTTGCATGCCACCTAATTGTCTTACCACAAGGGTCGGAGAATAGCTGACATAACCTGTAATCCCAACCAAAGGTACCCGATATTTTTGTCCATAACTCATCAAGACATCTACCGCATTGACCCACGGGGCTTTCCAACATTTTACAGAATTAATCTATCAATAACATTAAATAATTCAAACACCATTTTTCTCCTATTTGGTCAAAATCCTTGTTTAAGATAAAGAACATTTTTTTTCTTGAATTCCTTCAAATTGAGTTGTTACCCAAACTTTTTTCCCCCCACATAATTCAATAATCAAAACATATAATCTAACACCCTAATATACAATTTCAAACATCCCCACACACTAAAATTTTCAATTTAACACCACACATAAAACTTTATCAATCAATTGTTTTGAAGAAGTTTCTTACCTCCCAATTTAAAGAAAAAGAAACGTTGAAAGCTTGGAAAAACACTTTTATCCTTATTTTTCTTCCTCCTATTCAATAATCCCTTAACCTAAATATTCAAAGGTTTAGACCTTAAATTTAGCAAATTTTCTTGTCCAAATCTCTTTCTAACACACTTTGATTACTTATTTTATCTCTCTTTTATGTTTTTAGGATGAATTTATTTGGTTTTCCTCATAATTTCTCTCTCCTCCTTTTCTTCTTCTTTGGCTAGCACTAGAATGTTCTTGAAGAACACTATTCATGCTTATATAGCTACAAATTTTCCTTATTTACTCCTATGGTCCTATATTTCTTTTATTTGCACATGGAATCCCACACTTTCCACTGTTTCAATTTCACCTCTACATTTAATCAAGCATCCTTAATAAAAAAATTTATTCATTTACATTAAAAGAGTAATTTCAAAAACTTTCGAAAGTTAAGGTAATCAATCGAAAATGTATATTTGTGTCGCAAGAGCTTTTTAAAAAAAAAAATTGGGCTTTACATTATCCTTACCTTTTTAGAATTTCTCCCTACAAATTTAAATTCATACCTATTTTTAGGGAAAAAAATTTGGGTATTTCTTCCTAATTTCAGACTCTCTCTCCCATTTCTTCCTCAACTTAAGAACTTCTCCATAAAACTTTTACCATAGAAATTTACTTAAGAACTTCTTCCTAATTTGGGTCCGTCTCACTATGATCTAGGACTCTCATGGGTTTTACTTCTAAGGTCAAGTCTTCCTTAATCTTTATAGGAACTTGGGGTAGCACTCAAGATGAATCTATTTCTACCTTTTATCGCATCAAAATGTGGAAAACATTATGAATTAGGGCTAAGTGTGAGGGAAAAACCAATTGATATACCACGAGCCCAATTCTTTTAACCACTTTAAACGAACCAATGTATCTCAAACCTAATTTCCCTTTCACAACGAAATGTAACAAGTGTTTCCATGGAGCAACCTCGATCCCCCACTTCAAACTTAAAAAAGTCTTCTTCTCATATCTGCATAACTCTTTTGCCTATTTGTATTGTTTTCATCCTATTTTTTATAATCTTCACTTCTTTGAGGTGACTTGAACTAATTCGAGCCCCATTAATTTCTGATCTCCTACTTCCTCCTAACTTACTAGGGTTCGACATTCCCTACCATACAATGCTTCATATGGATCCATTCTTATAGTAGTCTAGTAACTATCATTATAAGTAAACTCCACCAGCGATAGAAGATCTTCCTAGTTTCCCTCAAATTCCAATATGCAGGCTCTTAAAAGGTCTTCTAAAGTCTGAATTGTTCTTTCTGACTATCCATCAATTTAAGGATAAAAAGTCATCCTCAGATTCAATCTCTTCCCTAAAGCATATTGAATATTTGGCCACAATCAAGACATAAATATAGGGTCTCGATCTGACTATCGACACTGATACCCCGTGTAACCACACCATTTTGTTTACATATAATTTTGCTAATTTATTAATTAAATTTTTCATCTTCATACACAAAAAAAGAGTAGATTTTATAAGTTTATCTATTATCACCTGGATAACATCATTGCCTCTATTTCCTTTGGGCAACCCAAAAACGTAGTCCATAATTACATCCTCCCACTTCCATTCGGGTATCAATACTGACTATAATGACCCCACTGGCTTTTGATGTTCTTCTTTTACATGTTAGTATACATTACATTTAGTCACATACTTTGTTATTTCTCTCTTCATGTTTGGCTACCAATAGAATTCCTCCAAGTCTTTGTACATTTTAGTACTCCTAGGGTGCACAACAAACCTGAATTCATGAGGGGTTTTTAATACTTTATTCTTTAGTAACTTATCATCTAGTAGATACATGCACCTTTCCATTATAATCACTCAATCCTCTAGAATTTAAAATGGAGTTTCAACTCCAAACTTCATCTTATTCTTCACCATTTCCACTTCAACACCCCCTTACTGGGCCTATAGTACTTCATCTTTAAACACAAATCATACTCTAACTTGTGCCAATAAGGATATTATGGGAGAAATTCCCAATTCAACTTCAATTTTCTTCAACTTCATCACATTTCCTTTATTCCATTTCCCTGAGTCTTCCATCACAACCTTTATTTTTCAGTTAAAAAAATCTGTAACTATATTCTCGCTTCCTAGATCATAATTTATAATACAATAATAATCTTTAATCAATTCTAGCCATCTCATATGCCTCATATTCAACTCCTTCTGAGTCATCAAATATTTTAAACTTTTATGATCGATGTAGATATGTACCCTAGACCTATATAACCAATGTCTTGATACTCGCAATAAAAACACCATAACAGCTAGTTCTAGGTCATGAACTAGATAATTTACTTTTGTGGGGGCTTCAATTACCTTGTTACATAAGTTATAACTTTCTCATACTTCATTAGGACACATCTCAATCCATTCTTTGATGCATCACTATAAATCACACACTTATCAGATCTCGAGGGAAGTGTTAATACTAGAGCAGTGGTTAGTCTCCTTTTTAGTTCCTAGAAGCTTTCCTCACACTCCTCGAACCATTCCTATTTGACTTCCGTATGTGTCAATCAAGTAAGAGGAGTTGCTATTGTAGAAAAACCCTCAATAAATCTCCTATAATACCTTGTAAACTTGAGAAAGCTATGAATTTCTGTTACATTTGTAGGACTCTCCCAATTCAAAATAGCTTCCACTTTCTTCGAATCCATAAATATGCCTTCCCCTGAAATAACATGTCCTAAAAAGACCACTTTGTTTAGCCAAAATTCACACTTGCTAAACTTAGCATACAACTAGTGATCTCTTAAAGTCTGCAATACATGCCTCAAATGTTGTTCATATTCTAAGTGGGAACTCGAATATAGCAAGATATCATCAATGAACACCACTACAAACTTATTTAAGTAAGACCGAAAAATCAGGTTCATCAAATCCATGAACATTTCCAGAGCATTCATCAATCCAAATGGCATTACCAGAAATTCATAATGTCCATAGTGAGTTCTGAATGCAGTCTTCTGAATATCTTGCTCTTTAATCCTTAACTGGTAATATCCCGACCTTAGCTCTATCTTCAAAAATACTTTAGCACCTTTCAATTAATCAAGCATGTCATCTATCTTTTGTAGATACTTTTTCTTCACTATCACCCTATTTAGATGCCTATAATCAATACAAAGTTTAAAGGTGTCATCCATCTTTTTTATAAACAATACTAGGGCTACTCAAGGTGAACTGCTTAGGCGTATTAACCCTTTATCTAACAACTATAGTTGAATCTTCAATTCAACTAACTCTATATGATCCAATTGATATGCCAATTATGCTATGGAGACTTCTACTTCTCTTTTTGGAGACAATCCCAGTAGCTCCTCTAGAAACACCCTCAAAAACTCCCTTCTTATAGGAACATTTGATAGCTCAACATTATCCTTCTCTGAGTCTATTACATTGGCAAGATATGTCGTACATCCATTTCTCATAAGTTTTCAAACGGTCATAATCGAGATCATACAATTTGGTATGCCATTTCTTTCACTTTTAAAAATCACCCTCCTGGGGTGAGGGTGGGATGGTTAGAATTAGAAAGAAAGAATGATCTTGAAAGGAAGGAAGGTTTTCGATCTCCCTATCATGAGGCTAACTTACTCTTTTTTTCCTTTGATTACAAGTGGAGGGAAAGAAATTGACAGGTGAGATGAGATGGACTTTGCTAGCTTTGCCAATTCTGAGGCAATGTTTATGGAGAGAAGATTTTTGTCATGCAAATTTTAGTTGTCTTCTGCCTCCTAATTTTGTAACTACCAACAAAACAATGATCATAAATAGCTAATCTTATTTGAAACGGTCAAACACCATTGTCGCCTCTCTTCCGCTCTACATTTCAAGACTTTATGATGCAGTTCTGTTTTGGAAACCATTGATCTAATTGTGCTATAGTTACTTCTCCCTTCAGACACCAATAACTTTATTTATTTACAAGATCGGTAACATGTTTACACCATGATCCGATACAAATTTTAAAAAAATGTTCAAGAGATAATAATGTTTTAAAAAAAAGCAAGAAAAACCTTAATATTTAGGTAATAAAATTAATTAATTTAATAATTTGATTTATATCAAAGACAACAATAGCAATCGAACTGTAAAAAAAATCTGACAATAATTAACTAAAACAACAAGCCATCAATATCATATTTGTTAGGAAAATTAAGAAAAGATCTCGATTATGACTGTTTGACTAGAGAGGTCATGAAACCTCCAAATTTAATTATACGATATTTCATGTATACCTAAGATATTATCGTTAAAAGGACAAGAATTATTTTTTTAAAAAAGCAAAGTTTCACCTAATTATATCATTACCAAATGATCGACTCAACCAATTTTCACAACCTGCAATTAAAGATTTCAACATTTCCAATCACATAGTACCTTCACCAATCTAGTGTCCAAGTTTCAAGAGATATTACTATTCTTAATATAATTACTATTATCAATATTATTACTTATTGTTGTTATATATAATTTAAGCATACTTCATGGCATATTCTATCTAAAGATTTAAAGCAAACTTATGGCAAAACATAATTTAAATTATCCAAGTTTCAAACTAATTAACATTACATCATTCATAATAATTTCTAACATTCTAAAATAAGCCCAAAATATAACGTCTTATGACATGTTTACATACAGAAAGACTCAACAATGTGTTACATTGCAAAATTTAATACAAAAGTAAATTCCTAAAACAACTATAGATTAATGTGTTGTTGGGAGGCACCTAAAATGTGTTTAATATAAAATTAATCACATTAAAATATAACATAAGATAAAAATATGCATTAAGTAAAAATATTTTAACGTAATTAAATTAACCCTTGATAGACTTCACATCTTTAGGTTTCTAATAATTTTAGTCCTCTCTCGGACACCTATTCATTATTGTAATAAGGTTTTATCTCAGACCAAAACCAAGAATAGAGTTTTATCTAGGGTAGTTATCTGCATTGCCCCAATCTGAGCACTAGTCTTTAAACTAGAATAATTAGCTCGGCATGCTTAAATTAAATGCTAGTCTCTGAACCGGGATAACTAGCTCAACAACCCCAAACCTAGCTTTAGTCCCTTAATTGAGATAACTAGCTCGACATGTTATTTGATAATATGAATTTTAAAATAAACAAGATTTCAATAACATGCTTAACCTTAAATAAATGATTAAAAATATTATGATGTCCAACACCAACCTGAAACCTGTGCTTTGTTAGCCATCTCCTACTGTTGAAAGATACTCGCGGTCTCACTTGTACCAACATGTACATTGAATAAATTTTAAATCCTCATTCAAACATAATCTAAATTTTCATTTCACTATCATAACTAAATTTTCAATTCAAATATGAGAACGGATAAATCTCATACTTATTTATAAAATTATGCATAAACGTGATAATAATATTCTTATATGAAAAACAAGGCTCTAATTAATTTCTACATCATCAATTGTATCAATGAAAACTTCAAATAAAAATTTATCTCAAATTATTCCTTCTATCAAACTTTTTTTCATTCAAATTGTAGACTTTGGCATGTGAATTGCACATTCAAATTATTTATCTTGGTTTTCGATAAGATAATTAGGGTTAACGTACATGCTCAATTAGGTGATATGCAATTTACATACATAAGTCTGTTGGTTTAGAGAAAGAAATTTGACAAAAGGACTAATTTGGAGGTTGAGCATTTAATTGAATTTTAAATTGACACAGCAAAAAAAAACATAAAAATTAATTGGAGACTTATTCTACTATATAATAAATCATAAACAATGACTGAAAATTGTTTTTATCATTTTTTTATAACTATACAAAACAGTTCCACAGATCCATATATAAAAAGGAAATGGTTTTTGGATTATATATATTACTTACATGGAGTTTTATATTACTTAAAAAAGTAAAAGAAGTGGACTTTGCTAATGGTGTTTTTGTGTACATATGAAAAATGAAATATCTCTTTTTTTTATTTTGATTTTTTTCTTGGCTTTTTTAACATTTGGTAGATTTTAAATTGATCTTCATAATTTATTTTGGTTTTTTTTCGATGAGGTTATCATAGTATCAGGTAAATGTCATAATAGGTGATTACTGCTTAATTTTACAAATGTTTATTTTTTTGTCATCATATAATTAAGTAAAAAATAATTTGAAAAAAGACAAAGCTATTAAATGAGTTAAGTTCATGACTCAAATCTTGAGTTTGACAAGTTAACTTGGGTTAATTAAAAATTGACCTTTATAGTTGGTTTTTATTTACTTTATATGAGATTATTCCAATGCCAAGCAAACATTCCAACACAAGTTTGATGCTCAATTTCCTAAAAGTCTATTGTTTTATCATATAATTAAATAAAAACTTATTTAAAAAGGTTATTAAAATCAATGGAATCCATGTCCCATATCGCGGGTTTGATTGTGAAGCCCACATTGATCCAATATATCGTTTCAATATTAAAAAATATGTCATATTAAAAATTTTACATTAGCTTTGTTTTTTGTTTGACTCGCAGCGTAGCTTCTATATTTTTTATGTATTTTTTTAATTTGCATTAATTTTTATTTAAATGTCAAATAATACCTTCTCTCTCATTTTTAATTTTTCAGTTCACCTTTTAAATAGTAGTCAATAGTTTATAGGTTTGTTATGCGCTACGGGTCAAATCAAAATCTTTTTTGAACATAAGAAAAAATATCCAAGTAATAAAGAATTATTTGACATTGTTATTAAACTCAACCTAATAGGTCAACCTTGAAACGTCCCGACCCGACTCCTTAACTAGATCGGGTTCAAAATTAAATATTGTGAAAGTTGTCTCAACATGACCCAATCAACTTAGTTGGTTTAAAGGTAATCTGGTCAACCGGTAAAAAACTTCTAAGAATAAAATTGGGAAAAGAGGGATAAAATTAATAGAAAAAACCTCTTAACTCAACTCCTTATCTAGATCAGGTTTAAAATTAAATCAGATACGAGTCGACTCGACATAACCTAGTTTACTTGGCCAGTTAAAAAGCCACTTGGCCGACCATTATAAAAATTTCAAGTACAAAATTGAGAAAAAAGAGAAAATTAATGGAAACAAACTCTTTGACCCAACTCCTTACCTAACATAGATTTAAAGTTAAATCGTGTTGGAGTTAGCTTAATGTGACTTAGTTGACTTGGCTAGTATAAAGATGACATAGGTGACCGCTAAGAAACATCTTAGGACAACAATGAGAAAAATAAAAACAAATAAAAAAAATATAAAAAAAATACTAATTTACTGTTCATATGAACAATGAAAAAGATGCATTGCACTCCACTTCTTTTAGTATGGAGTATAATTGTTTTTGAATTTTTTTTAATGTTTCAAAGATATTATTCAAATTTAACTTTTAAGTTTTCCCCTTTTATATTTGATATAAATATAATTTATTAGCATGATATATTTATAAAAATAAAAAATTAGTCATTCTTAAATAAACATTAGTCTTTCTTGATAAGAAAAAATAATCTCTAAGATAAAAAGAATTAAAAATACATTAATAAAAATGAAAATTCAGGGTTAAACATTTGTATACTCAACTATATTTTGCTTTTAGAAAAAAAAAATTAGCTTTTCATTTAAGTATTTCATTAGTATTAACAATTCTTTCACAGTAAACTCATATATTTTTTTAATTTATTTTATTAAGTGTAAATAATATGTTCATATTTCTCAATTAAAAAAAATCCTGATATTTTAAAATGTCTCCATAACATTAGTATATTCTTTTATTATATTTGAAATCAGCTTGAATTTTTACTTGTGGTATAATGCAGATGATAACAAATAGTGTATGTGTGTGTGCGTGTAATTAAAAACAAAGACTAATAATAATTGGAGTCGGGAGAAATTAAGTACCACCACTTGATTTCATTTCTCTTGCTCCACTTACTTTTAACACCATTTTTTTTCCAGGATTTTAGCTATATCCCCAAGGAAATAGCATTATAGTAAATTGCACAAGGACATTTCAACTAATAATCATTATTGATGAGGATGTAAGAAATTCCAGTAGAAAGATTAATGATGCTTTTTATATGCTATAAAATCAGATTTAGAGAATTTGATGCGCTTGAGATTAACATTTTAAAAAAATACTCCGATGTTGAAGTAATTATGGTATATATCTAGGTAACTAAGAAAATAAATATTTTTAGATTTAAATATATTTTAAGTCTTGTATTAGACTTATGTTCTAGTTTCTTGTCTAAAAAAATAAAGCTTTGTTTGTTTAGACTTTCTTAAAGTAAATATTTTAAAAAATATAAAAGATATTTAATATAAATATCTAGAATATTTATAAAAAGTGTACATTGTATAAAATACTTGTGTATTTTTTTCATATATCATCAAAGCCCCCAAGTTTTGTAAAAAGATATGTTGGGAAGACTTGACATAGCAAGCGGAGGAAATATTTAAAGTAGGTAATGTTATCTTTTATGTATCATCAAAGCTCTCTAAGTCCTGGTGACATTTTTTATGTGTACAAGACGCCATAAAAGTAGTTTATGGGCGTAGTCTTGGTGCATAACCGTAGAGTATAGTCGTGGATGTTGTTGAGTATAACGGTTGGCAGAGCTAGCCACATGGGACGTAGCTGAGGCATAACTATTGGCTTAGCTACTAGCATATCGTTGGCGTATCCATATACATAGCAACTGGAATAGCTACCACTATATTGAGATTTTGTCAGCCATGTAAAGAGCTTTCTAGAAATAGAACTGAACTAGATTTTTGTTTGTTTTTTTTACTATCGACGTCAATTGATGATGATGAAAAAAACCCCAGTAGAAAGATTGGACGCTCTTTCCATGAACTAATAAAACTAGACTAAAAGGACTTGGTGGGCCCGAGGATACTTGAAAAATAAAAACACTATGATATTGAAGCCAATATAGTGTTTGTACAAGTGTCAAAGAGAATAAATGTTCTCTAAATTTAAATATTTCTTAAGTCTTATTTAAGTCTGGTATTAGACTTGTGTTCTCTAGAGAGATAACTTTAGCTTCTCGATTTCTTGTCTAGAGAGATGAAGCTTTGTTTATATAGAGTTTATTAAGATAAATATCTTTAAAAATATTTTAGATATTTAATATAAATATCTCATAAATATCTAAGTTATAAGATATTAAATATAAATATAAATATCTTATATATTTATAAAGAGATTTATAAAAATATATACATTTTATAAAACACATGTATACTTTTTTTTCATATATCGTCAATTATTTTGTGTATTTCACTACATGATGAGTGCTATAATGACGGCATTGCTATCAAAAGATTGTCTCAGTAATTCCGGGAATTATTGATTTTCACAAAATATTGATTGCAATGTGTTGATTTGAACATAAATAAATGATACCATATAGTTTTAAGAGTTGGTATAATAGTTGAGAAAATATATTTCTAAAAAACTTCTTGAGTTTAGATTTTATAGATTTAAAAAAAATATATTTGTTTAATATATTAGACTAATTTAAAGAGGTGTCCACTTAATTAAAACTTTCAAATAATGAGTTTAATAAGTGTAAATTTATCTAAGAATAATTATTATCATTGAATAAAAAATTTTAAAGTATCACCTGAATAAATTATAAGAAAATAGAAATATTAAAGAAAGAAGCGTAGTTGCTAGCTGTACAAGCCATTCTAGAAAGAAAGAAGTGTTGACTTTTACTCTTCTATTTTTTTTTTTTTAAAAGAAGACTTTAACAAAATTTAAAAGTACCAACGATTGAAAATATAAATGGTGGTACGTATGTGTTGAAATGTTGTTATCTAAATAGGTAAAGACACAATTAAAGATTTAGACAAATTATGCTAATAAACAAACATAATGGTAGTAATTAACAACAGTAAATATCAATATATATAGTCTTGGAGAGAGTAGTAGTAGGTCTAGCTATTATGCTAGACTTCATAATCTTGAGTTTGGTAACCAATCTTATCATACTTGTGTTTGGTTGAGGTAATCATGTCAGACCTGCGCTTGGGTCTGACACCAAACATGGTTATTAGAGCGTAGCTGAGTCTGACACCAAACATGATTGTCAGACCCAAGGCTCTTGGAATATGCGCCAACAACTTTTTGAATAAAAAATAAAAAAAATAATGTGAAAAATATTAAAATGCTCCTCATGATCTTCTTAATTACACATCATAGCCATGTAAATTTTACTGTTACAATTTATAATAACCTGTGTCTGGAACTAGAGTGAAATCCCCATGCCATTTAACTATATTTATAATAAATAAAAATATTTAAAATTTTATTTTGAAATGATGAGAATTAACTTTAAAATAATTTTAAAAACAATTTTTTTTTGTTTTTTTCCTCTTACTAAATATATTTATATCTCTTTTATATCGGTTTCTTTTTCAAATATATTATCCCAACACAATTTTAATTATCATAATAAATATTGATTTCAAAATACTATGAGATCTTCAATAGTATCCTTCTGCATCCAAACTATAACATTATGAGAATCTGACTCTATAAGCCAATCAACTCTTCTTTCCACTCATCCCTTCAAACAAAACATTGCTCTCCTACTACCAAGGGTAGAAAAATCAACCAATGTACGATGGCATTTGCTATAACTCGATAACCATTCACTAATTTCGTTTATCCTCAAACCAAGAATGGACAAGATTCATTCACCTATTTGGAGAAACTATTCATAGTCAAGCTCAATAATTAACCTTTGGAATATTCAAAGGGGCAACCCAGGTGATCAATGGAAGCCACCACCGCTCCTTAAAAACAGCCCAAATGTTACGTCTCTCTTCATGAAAAGAACGATGACATATGCCTTCCCCGATAGGACAACGTAGGTCTAATCCTATGGAAGTATCAAGTACATTAATAGGATTTTGGATGCCAAGTAGCTTTCAAGACAAAACCTCATACAATATCTTTCCCGTGTGAAATGGTGTTGTTTCCCGTAGATTTGGGGTTATGCCATTTCCTTCTATATTTTTGCTGAATGGACTTAATTTATGATTATTATGGAATGTAGATATTTGGCTTATAAGTAGAGCCTTTTTTTTATTGGGCTTCACAGACTCCCCACTTGTTTGATGAGATTCAAAGGAGATTGATAAGAAATAAAGCCGACAAGATTGTAGCTAAAACAGTACACATCACAACTAAACAACTAAGCTAAAGGAAAGAAGAAGAAGAAGAAGAAGAAGATAGCTCACATCCATGCCAAAATTTTCCTCATCATTATCTAGACTTTGCTTTGCCAACTAATCAGCTATCTCCTTACCTTCCATTAGAACATGAGTGAAGCTTATTAATTTTAGGGCCTTGACTAAAGATGATATAGAATCAAATTCATTCTTCAACCTCAATGGCTTGATTTTTTTCTTGTGGCTCGAAAATTCAATCAACCTGCTGCGCATAAGGAAGCTTTGCTAATCGTGAAAGCTCTCTTGATTGGAAAGATTTCCATCATATTGAACTGCCTTATACCCACGGTAGTAAAGGAGATGCATAAAAGATAACCTGCATGAAGTCTTAGAACACCTCTAATACCTCATCTTTCTATATTTGTTTCAAACAAGATCCATAAATATTCCATTTCAAAGTGTCATGCGGAGATTCTACAGAGATTTGACCATTTCAATTGATTCATAAAATAATTACAAACTACTTGTCATGTTAATTTCCATACAAATTGATATGTTAATCTTTAAGCGGTAGAATGTGGATTTATGGATTTTAAATGAATGAAATTTCATGGAAAAAATAATTGCGACCTGTGTTTGTATGAAAATCTTGTTCCCATATCATTTTTTTATCAATCCAATATGCCTTGTGATTATTTGTATGTAATATTTAATTTTTGGAACAAAGGAAGATAAATATTTAATGCTTAATTGGATGCAAAAGGGTTTCACTTGGAACAACTAGCAGTGGCCGCTGCCAGCCCGTTCCCATTGATTGCATCTTCCTACGTTTTAACCACTAGTTTCGATATCTATCCATGACAACACAATTTTCGTTCTTTTGTGTGGAAATTTAAGGAGAAGATGACATTACAGTATTTATCTCACATATGATGATAAAAAACAAAACAAAAAAAGAGAGAGAGAAAGAGAGAGAGAAATGGTCACCCGCCAAAACCACAACCACTACGAACAGAAAGAGAGACGACTAATGGGCACTGTAGTGTCATTTGTAATTTGTCTTGGTGCGAAGACTTGACCTAGCCAAACGTGGGGTTGTAGCTATGACGGTGGCATGTGGGCTCGTAAAGAATGGGTGTGGCTCACCGTGGAGCTGGTGGATGGTGCATTGAATTTGATTCCATGTCCTTGATATTTGTGTCTGCTATATAGTTTTGGTGCCACTGATGCATGGGTCCTCTTCATTGATGGATAGTCTTCCTACTTCTGAAAGACTTGGCATAACTCCATCCACTTTTCACTCAGACCCATGACCGACGGCCAAGTCTACTACATCAATAGTAGAATTTTAATCATGTATTTCAGTGGGGAAAAAAAATCAATTGTTCATAATTAATCATGTATTTCAGTGAGAGAATTTTAAGCAATAAATAAGTTTCTTTTTCTGTATTATGATTTGATATTCGAATTCAAACATAAAATATTCTTTAATATGCTCCAAATAGGGATGATAAGAGTACTCATGAGCCCAACAATATTTTTGGGATTGAGAGAGTAGATTTTATATTGCAAATCATTTTAAACAAGTGCCCCAAAGGAGACTCTGCTTTCCAGGTACAAGCGGCCTGTAATCATTTTTTATAATATTTTTTATAATTTTATTGTGTTTATGTAAAAATAAAATTTTTTAATAAATATTATTTTAATATATTTTGAAGTAAAAATTAATTTTAAAAGCTCATAAGTAAAATGAACTTGAAATTTATTAGTTTTTTTATTTTTAAAAAGAATTTCATAATATTCCTTAAGTTAATGGTGACGATTTGAGTGATATATATATATATATATATATATATATAAAGATTTTTTTTCTGTATTATTATATTGAGTTTGAATGTATGTACAGGAATTTTCTTATGAACCCATTGATCTATTAAACTGAATAAATTATACAAGATATTTTCATAAGTAAATACCCTATTCATTTACAGAAAAAACTCAATCAAGTCTTTCTTTATTTCTCATGGAATCACATGTAAAGCTTATCTGTCTTGTATTGTTTTTTTTGGAGCAACAGCTCAATTAAGCTTGGTACAGTTAAAAATTCATTTTAGTAAAATAACATAGGCAAAAAAAAATATTTAGGAATTTAGCATAATTGATCGAGTTACAATTGGTATTTGCAACACTTAAATCGTAGATACCATCTGCAACTCGATTATTATGGATTCTATTTGCGACTCCTTTAACAGACTTATCATGGGACAGTCTCTTCTTCCATTAACTCCCTAACTAAAAAATCAACATTTCATACAATTTAAATAATCAAGTTTCCAGCATAAAAACACAATTCACATAAATAGCACACAATATCTTCAGTTATATGTCATTGATATACTGCACTAACACATTCAGACTTGTCTCTGAATTTTTTTCCAACCTATAATTCATCAAATGATAAGCTTGAATGCCTACAACTATTAGCTCAATCATTGTATCTATAATAGTTATCCGCACTCACAACCTCAAATTTAAAAGTAGAAGATGTCATGTATTGATTAACAAGTTCAACTAACTCAGCATCCCTATCATCCCTATCTTCTCCATCTTCCTCTTTAACCTCAACTCTATCAATGTGAGAGTCATCTTCTTCGTCACTTGGTTTGGATTCTCCATAGCAATATAGAATAGATGTCATAGCCAATTGAGGTTCTATATTAACAATTTCCTATACTAATATTTGTCTATTTGCATTACCATCTAACTTAGATGGACCAACTATTCGTGATCCATGTGTGATTCTCTAAGAGTTACTTGGAATTTAAGGCAACTTCATACTAGAAGAGTTTCCTCGTCTAGGTCTACTATTCAAATAGACCTCCAACATATTAATCTCATTAATCATTGCAAACCCAAATATTGAGTTCACACTCCCGTTATTATAGATTGGTACACCGACATGATGAAGACTAACCATGATTTGCAAAATCCTCAAAGTAATTTCAACTTCCATTTCAAACATATTCCAGTCAAGTCAATCATATAATATTCTAGATAATTTTTTAAGGGACATGTATAATGTAGTAATTAATAATTCATGGCTTCCTCCATTATAAGTGATACCATTATCGGTATTGACATGATACCATTATGGAAGCATAATATTCATAAACTATCAGACATTTTGTCAAGCAACACAACAAAACACTATCAAATATTCTGTCAAGCAACGAGCATGAAGTTATAAATGACAATAGTAATCCTTATAATAATATGATTATAGATGCGATGAGAATGAATTAGGGTCATGTCGATCAATGTTCAATTATAGATGAAGAACCCAATGTAGAAATGACCAGGTTTTTTGATCTTTTGAAAGATTCTAACGAACCATTATGGAATGGTTACATAAATCACAGTTAATTATCGATCATTGCATAAGTTTTCATCATTAAATCAAATCATGGGTTGAGTGAGGCCAGTTATAATAGAATTATCGAATGAGCGATAAGCATTTTACCTGAAGGGAACATACTAAAAAAGAACTTCTATGTTACTAAGTCCATGATGAAACCCCTTAATATAGGATACCAGAAAATAACATGTTTCTAAACTTATGCATGTTATACTACATTGAAAATGCAAAGTTGATCAAGTGCAGAACATGTAGGCATTCTCATTATAAAATCATGACTAGCAAGGGAAGGACTCTTGTCACATACAAAAAACTTAGATACTTCTCAATCCCACCTAGACTGCAACTATCACATGATATGGTGGATGGGATGATCGTGCACCCCTTCCCATGGTGAAGTCTGGAAATATTTTAACAATGTGTATCCTTAATTTTCAGTGGAGATAAAGAACGTGCATCTTGGGTTATGTACAAATAAATTCAATCCATTCGGGTCATTTGTTGCTCTTTATTGTTATTGGTAGGTGATACTCACGGTTTACAATTTACCACCGGGAATGTGTAAAAGACTAGAGTTTATGTTTTTATCTACAATTATAACTAGTTCTAATAGTCCATATCAGAATACAGATATTTGTCTTTGATTGTTTATTGATGAGTTGAAATAGTTGTAGTCATTTGGGGCTTTGACTTCTGATGTATCGAAGAAACAAAATTTTCTGATGAAGGTAGCTTTGACGTGCACTATCAATGCTTTTCCAGCTTATGAAATGGTTTCTGGTTGGAGCACGTATAGAAAACTAGCATACCTATATTGTATGGAAAATAACAAGGTATTCATATTAACAAATGGATGTAAAGCATCTTTTTTTTATTGCAACCAGTAGTTCTTACCAACGGATCATAAGTTCAGAAAGAATAGAAACTTCTTTGGTGGAGTATGTTGACATTGTGTTTTATTTTCAATCTTGTAAGCAAAATTTTCCTAATTTTGGATTGACCCGCAATTGGGTAAAGCGAGGAAGCTTTCTTATTGAAAGACCAATCTCCTCCACCATAACCTTGATGTCATGCACATAAAAAAAAACATGTTTGATAATATTTTCAACACGATTATGGACAAGAATGGAAAGACAAAGGACAACATTAAGGCTAGAATGGATATAGTTTTTTTTTTTGTCATCATAAAAATATAGAGTTAGTTTATGTTGGGTCACAGGTCGCAAAGCCCAAAACTAGTTTGGCCTTAGACAAGAATGCATAGTTACTTGTCTACCAATGGCTTAAAAGTCTGCGATTTCCTGATAGACATACCTCAAACATATCAAGGTTGGTGAATTTGGAGGATTGCAAATTGTATGGAATGAAAAGCTATGACTGTCATGCGTTTATGCAAACATTCATTCCATTAGCTTACCAGGATTTATTGTTAAAAGGGATATGAGATGTACTCGCAGAGATCAGTTGCTTCTTTAGAGATATATGCTCAACAAGTTGTAGACACAACATATGAAGAGGCTTGAAACGAATATCGTCCAGACAATATGCAAACTTTGAAATGATATTCTCTTCATTGGTTTTCGACTCAATGAATCATTTACCTATACATTTATTGTTTGAGGTAAAAGTTGGAAGTCAAGTCCAATATAAATGGATGTATACATTCGAAAGGTTAAGGATTACACATGCATCGTAATTAAATTTTTATTGTCTTTCTTTGCATATTTCAAAATATTCATTTAATTTCATGTAGGTACTTATTCAACTTTAAGAGAAAAGTAAAAAATAAGGTGCATGTTAAGGCTTTAATATACGAGGCCTATATTGTTTGAGAGATCTAAACATTTATCTCGTACTATTTCGAGTCTCAATTGAGAATAAGAATCAACCACGTTTCAAGGCATGACAATGGTGGGGAAGTGTTTTTATATGGGAACTTGTCAATATTCTCTCATTCTAGATGATTTGTATCAAAAAATATTGTGAGGGGAAAATATTTGTCAGAAATAGAATTCCGATAAACATATAATTATATGTTATTTAACTGTGATAAACTGAAACCTTTTATTCAGTAAGTATACTACTTAACATGTCGTTATTTTCAAACAATTTATCTCTTATAATATCATAAACTGATAGGATGGTAGGTTTTTTTTAATACATCCATTTTTTATTAGTTGTTTTTAATAAATATATTAAATTTTTTCTTGCAGACTGCAATTCTTGGACGCGAGCCAAGCCCGATAGAGCTTTTTTTTGAAACGCATATGCGAGTGATGACCATCAAAAATGGTTCCAGCAATTCGTGGATACCCGAGTTCAGCACTTTGTGATATGTTGGTTTTCAACCATTTTTTTCTTAAGTTATTATTTCCTTGAATCTGATGAATTTATTTTTTCTTTCTAGGATACACATAACAATTAGTTAAAGGAAAGATACATGGACGATCCTTCGACCCGTCCGGATCTCGATCTAGATTTGTGATTGAAAGCAAACTCGTCTGATGGACCAGATACAAATTGGATGTACAAACTCTCTAACATTACGACCAAGAACTTGCGAACAGCCCGTAGTGCTTCGACCATTGGATGCTTGCAATCGATTCCGAGCACTCAAACTTCAGAGTTCAGGACGATATTAGACCAACGAATACAGGCTCAAATGACTCATCTTAATGATAAATGTGAACGACTCATTATTGATTATGAAGAACTCTGCCAATTGATAATGAAGATGAGATAACAGATGAGGGTACATGCGCACCCTTTAATTGGCCTCACGACCCAGCGATGACCAACCTCCTATTCTTCCTCCTCTAACGCCGACTCTATCTTAGATTTATTGTATTTGAACGCATAAATGTTTAAATTTGTAATAAATATTTGATTTTTATATTATTTTAATTATTTTTCCACTTCTATTCAATATATTTTTTAAAAAATATTATTGACGGGGTTACCGACTGAACAATTCCTTCGGCATATTCCAGAGAGAGTTGGAAAAGAATTACTGTAAATTTTACTGCTATTATTAACTCACTGATTGAATTACAGATGATATTTTGTCGGTGATATGTTATATTTACTGATGGATATATCAACGGAAAAATAAAAACACTAATGGCATTACATATTGTTTTCCTATAAATGATATGTTAATTTACCGATGGATATACCGATAGAATAAAGCGGGTAAATTATTTTTTAGCGTGCTTTATCCGTTTGCAAATCCATCGATATATTTATTACCAACAGACTCACCGACAGTCCATAAATTACCGATGAGAATATTTCTGACTGACTATTTCTTTTCATGAGCCTGTCAATAATATACATACCGATTGACTACTAATTTAAATATACAAAAATTTTCATAAAAAAAAAATGTTAAATCTAGTAGTATGCAACTCACGTGTTATATATGGTATTGGTATTTGTAACACGTGTCCTGTGTAGCATCTGGAACTCATAAAATTATTCTAAATCCCAAATTATTATTATTATTCACTGTATTACTTTGCTTTTCTTCTAACCGTACTAAAAAAAAACACTCCCCATTTATGGCATCATCACGGAGGCAAGCGGATGATGTCATCTACATGACGAAAAGAGTTTGCCGGCCCCACTTGTGTTTGAAAACTTTCAAAAATATCTGATATGGAAAGTCCTCAGTATCTGCCTTGAATAAAGTGCGATACACTGCTCTGTGTGACTCTTGCACTAACCCCATGGCCATGCCATCTATCTTATTGTGATAAATACATATATTACATCACTAATGTCCCTTTCCTCTACTTGCCCACAGTCCTCAACTTGAGTAATTTGTAAACCCTGTTTCTTTTTTATTTTGAAAGTGTTTTTAAGAAGATTTTAAAAAAAATAATTTTTTTTAATATTTTTACATGTAATAATGTCAAAAAAAAATTTAAAAAATATTATTTTAATATATTTATAAACAAAAAATACTTTAAAAAAATAATCACTTCCAAGCAATCTTATACAACTAGAAGATGTGATAGTTTTTAAAGCGTGTCTGGCAGTGTGGTTGCGGGTACTTTTCAAATAACTTTTCGTGCCAAAATGCATGTTAATGATTTTTTTTATTTTTTAAAAATTATTTTTGATATCAGCACATCAAAACGATCTAAAACATACAAATTATATTAAATTTTAGTAAAAAAAAATTCAAATTTTTTAAAAATACAGCCGCAGCCGCGTTCCCAAACGGTACCTTAGTGGTGGCTGTGGTTTAGAAAAGTATTTAAAAATAAATAAAATACTACACCCAAAAGTCATGATCATTGGGGGCACTTGATGAAATTAGATAGCCATTACGCCATAAGAGAGTTGACATGGCCATCCTCCACAACAACGATAGAAGCTGATATCTAAAAGGGACGTAATTGTGACTTCGAAGTCATCCTCTTCTCCCTTCGTCTTAATCTCTACCACAAACAAAAAGAAACCTCCTTGACAAAAAATCAATTGAAAACAATGTTCACCTTCTTGGCCTTCAAAAAAATAAAAGCTCTTTGTTCTAGGTTTAAGGATAAAAAATTCTGCCTTGGATAATTTTTGTGTTCTAAAATTGATTGGGCCGGATGAGTATTCTGCGTCTAGATTATACAGTGAATTTACATTACCACTCTTAAAAAAAAATTAATTTTTAAACTTCTACTCAGAATTAGTTTTGTATTTTCAACTAAAAATACACAATAAAATAACTTTTTTACCCTTAAAATAATAATAAAAAAACTAACAGGAAAATGAAAGGTCTTTTTGTTATTTTCAATATTATTGCACAATAAAAAGGTCTTGGCACCCTCGGTGTTGAATAATTTAACTCTTAGACTAAAGGGTATTTGTGTTATTTTATTGTTTTTTTTTTATTAATTGGTTGGGGTAATTAAGGTTATTTGAGTATTTCAATAATTAAAAAAAGAGGTCGACTCCTATTGCGCACGGGTTAGCCACTCCGTTGTCTTCGGACGATGCGTGAAGCTGATTCCAATGGCTAAAAAGGTCATTTTCGAGGTGGCTTCAACTTCTTCTTAGTGTCTCCTTCCTGGATATGTGGCGCGTGCACTGATTAGGGGTCTGATTTGTCACCAAAACCCATTTCTTTTTTTCTTCTTTCTTCCTCAATGTTTGCATTCTGCCACCCGATTTTCCAAGTCATCCTCTAAACTTCTATTTCTTTTATATTTAGTCCTTGTTTTTTTTGTTGTAATTTTTTAAAAATAATTCATTGAATTAGATTTTTCTTTTGATTTTATCCTCATTTAATTTTTTTTCTTTGTCAAATTTGATTCATATTTTTTTTTATTGCTATTTCTTATAATCTAAGATCATTTTTAGAGTTGAATTTTTTTTCGATTCCATCCTCTGTAATTTTTTTCCTATTAGATTTTATTCTTGTTTTTTTATTGTTTTTTTTCCTTTGCAAAATTTTTAAAAGCGGTATTTTTTTACTCGATTTAATTCTTCAACATTTAATTGGTTTGGATTTGAGCTTGGTTAAGCTCGTGTTAAGATTTCACGGGTTGCAAACTTTAGAAATTAACCTAACTTTCATGAAATTTGCTTAGGATTGCTTTAGTTTTTTTTTTATTAGTTTTATGTTTTTTCAATTTCATCATTCAATATTTATTTAATTGGAGATTGAGCTTGATTTTTTTTCATGCTTTCTACGACCTTGGTTTTATCATTTTTTTATTTCATTGGGTTACATCAGGTCTTTTTATTTATTATTCATTGTTAAGTTTATTTTTTAAAACTATTTTTATTCTTGAATTAAATAGAATTGATTTATTAAATATAGACGGATGCTCACTTAATTTTGTTTTATTCAATTTTTTTTCCAGTATGTTGCTCTCGTTATGTTGTCATCCAGAGTTTTGCAGCCAGGCTTGAACCATCTCAACAATTTTTATTTTTATTTTGTGATGGGTGATGGTCACAATGGAGTGACAATGGTGTTGCATCTTGGTGAATGTCACGGTGGGTGTTGCGATGTCGCGGTCGCACAAATTAATTACCTTAACTTAAAACACACAAGATAGTATAGAGCAAGCAAGGGGTCGATCCCACGAGGAAGGTTTAGTTAAGATTTTTATGCTATACGTTATGTAATTGGGGGGTTTTGATTTGCAATGATCTAAACTATGAAAGAAATTAAACTAGCAAACAAAATCAATTGAAACTGAAATATATCAAGAAAACAAACCTTGGTTGCAAGCACACATCCACCTACAGAAATCAGAACCGATCTTTGAAACGAAACTCCAGTTTATATTCTGAATTTTTTATCTTTTCTTAATAGTGTTTAATTAACGGATCCGCCGTATAATTAGCCCTAACCAACAAACAATCACAGTGTCCGCACTAATGATTTAATCCAATGGCAGCCTTAAGATCTAGATAAATTTATTAATCTTAACAACCAAGTTGTCAGCTTTTGTTGCTTTGATCGACTGTTTTCCCTAAGTTTAATAACGTAGTTCCGCTACAATTATCAAGCTTAGTTGCTTCACAAGTTTATATATCACAACTCCGGTTTTGATATCAAACTTAGCAATAGATTGTTCACAATAATAACTTAGAGTCCGCTCTAGCAATTAAGATAAACAATCATACGAAATA
>Ga0325414_1001115_pt1 | contig 25070 bp, 21 predicted proteins | sample PopdelMetagenome_8_FD_206183 | JGI IMG/M metagenome (GOLD analysis project Ga0325414, IMG submission 206183) | Populus deltoides microbial communities from Bellville, Georgia, United States - Leaf-PdKOR-R3 | ecosystem: Host-associated > Plants > Phyllosphere > Phylloplane/Leaf | place: USA... | reverse complement strand
ATACTTGTATGTTTCACGTTGCATTGGTATTTCAATGGAGTTTTTTTCTCTTTTCAAAATCCAAGTAAATTGTACACGTAAATAGAGTATGTTTTTAATAAGTTATTTTTTTTATAGTCACTTGTATTGTTAGAAATATTAGATAATAATAACTATAACGGTATACTTTTAACCTGTTTTTTAAAGTTTTTTTCAAGCTGTTTTTTATTTTAAAATATATAAAATTAATATTTTTAGATAATTTTAATGTGATACTATTTAATAAATGATTTTTATTTAAAAAATTAAAATTACAATATAAACTACCTTATTTGTTTGTTTTTTTAATTGAAAACAAAAATACATGCTTTAATAGAAGCAATACAATTTTTTAAAAAATATTTTAAAGTAAAATTGGTAAAACAAAAAAAAAAACACCAAACCACCAACAACGGCTACACTTATCGCGGTAAAAGCTAGCAATGTTAAACAAGTAATAAACTTATAAATATCAAAATTAATTAATTACTATGATTTTAAAAAAAATACTAAAATGCATTGTTGCTATATCTATAAAATATTGTTTTGTAGAATAATATTTTGTATTTTTTTTATTTAACTCTTCAATAACATTTTTTTTCTTTTTTTTTCAATTTCAACTACCTAGTAAAATGCTTACTTAATAGAAACCTTGATTTTTTCAGCTTATAAGTTACAACCAAAAAAGTTGCAGAATTTAAACTAAATCAGTGCTTAAATATATGTTCTAGTCAATTATTCAGAGGATATTCAGAAATATAGTAATGATTGATTTTTAAAGTATATTTTATTTTAAAATATATTAAAATAATATTTTTTAAAAATTATTTTTAATATTAGTATATCAAAATGATCTGAAAAACATTAAAATATATTAATTTTAAATAAATAATTTTTTTAAAAAATACCTTTAAAACACAATAATAAACAAAGTTATAGTATGTATTATATATTTTTCAGAGTTAAATAGAGTTGAGATGAATCCTATTAAAAGTTTATATCATGGATTAGATGGGTTTATTTGCAGCAAATCTTTGACTATCTTAAAAAAAACTTTAAAATAATGTTCAAAGCTTCTTTTATTTTATCTAAAAAGTATTTTAAGATTTTTTTATGTTGTGGGATGGATTAAAAATACATTAAAATAATATTTGTTTATTTTTTTAATATAGATAAAAAAATATTAATTTAATATTTTTAAAATAAAAAATAATTTTAAAAACATTTTAGGTTGTTAGTTTTTGTGACTGCCAAGTTTTTCAAAAAATCTGAATTTTTTTGTTTTAATAATTTTTTTGATTTTTAAATAATTTTAATATGTTTATATTTATAAATAAAATTTAAAAAATAAAAAAATATTTTTAATATATTTTCAAAATAAAAACACTCTAAAAACTACTTCTATCACGGTACACTACCTGCGAAAACAGTCTAGACACGATACCGAACAAGACAGACTTATAAACAGGGCTTTGAGCTGCTATGCTATGCTATGCTATGCATGTGAAATAAAATAATAATAAAAAAAATTAGTAAAAGAAGTCATCGTCCTTTTACCCAATCCCAAGTGTCCGTCTCAGACAGTTTCGTCCTCCTCTTTAATTACCCTCTCTTTCTCTCTCTCTCACAAAAAAAAAAGAAGAAGAGGAAATGCCCTGTCACATCTTCACCCAAGTCCTAGAGAGAGACCACCACCCTCTCCCCCCTCCCCTCTCTTCTTCCCCCAACCCGCTCCGAAAATCCCAAAATCAAAACCTAGGGTTTCCATCTTTTCACAACTGACCAACACAACCATCAATCTCTCTCTCTCTCTAGATTTTCTATTCAATTGATTCTCCACATGCGCCAGCAGCAAGAAGACTATAGACCTATTCCAGATGCGACCGAAGAAGAAGCGCCGCTAAATTTTGACAATTCGGTACCAACTTCTGATCCTATGAGCACCGATCAATGCCAAACGATTCCAGAAATGGAGGATTCTCAGCTCGTTGGAGCTACAGTCTCGATGGTTACTGCTGACGTGGACTCGTCTAAGAGAGAATCAGTACATATCGTGCCTACTGTAGAGGTTAGTAATCATGTCAGAATTGCCGAAAACAGTACGGGCAAGCGAAAGCGAGGCCGCCCGCCTAGAACTCAAGGGAAATTAGGGCCACCACAAGCTCCTCCTGCTTCGTCTTCACAGAGGAAGAAGAGAGATGAAGAAGATGTTTGTTTTATTTGTTTTGATGGCGGTAGTCTTGTTCTTTGTGATCGTCGGTGAGCTTGTCAATTTTGATTTTTTTTCCTGTTTGGTTTTATACAAAATTTGAACTTGAAGTTTTAGTCGAGAAAGGAGAAAAAAGTTTGGTTTTCATCTAATGTGTTAGATTTTGTTTTGATTTAGGTGATAAAAATAGAAAGTTTGCGAGGTTTGGGACTAAATGGTGGTTTAGGGTTTTTAATATTTGTGCGGGTTTGGTTCAGTGATTGGCTTGGTTTACTTGTTTTTGGTTTATACGTAGGGGTTGTCCGAAGGCATACCATCCGGCTTGTATCAAAAGGGACGAGGCATTCTTTCGATCAAAGGCTAAATGGAATTGCGGTATGTTTTAGCAAATGTAGTGAGTTTGTTCTGAATTCATGTCTCTTGTTTTTGAAAGTTTGTTCTTGTGTAACGCACGTTGCATTAATTTATGGAATTCAATATTATCGAAGTGCAAAGTATGGGGCAGTGTGTGTGTGGGGCTAATCCCTTTTCAGTTAAGGCGGGTTTCTAAGTTTTTGATGTAGTATGCTTGCTTGCAAGCAAGGTTCTACAATAAAATAACTCTTTTTTTTTTTTAATTGAATCAGCTATCTTAGGTTAGGAAACTTATTTGGTTTAACTTTTTTTTGGTAAGAAAGTAGTCCTGCCATGAAATTCATACCCTCTTCAAGTAAAGCTATTGCACCAGCCAGTTCACCTTGTAGACAGAGGAGATATAGAAAGTGTGCGTCACGCTATTTAGCGGGATGTGGTTTTAGTTCTAGACGTGGACTTAATGTTGCATGTGCATGTGATGAGCGGGTTTTTATTGCCAGGAATGGTGTTTTAGTTTACAAGCAAGAATTTAGGTTTGCCTACACATGCAAAATTATTATTAGTAGTTTCAATGTCTGCAGTAACGGCACTATCCAACCCAGCCTCGATGTTTGAAGCCCAAGTTACTAAAATTGTTAGTTAATGAATGGGCATGTTGATTTGCTCATTGTCGTTGTATATAGTAAGAAACGTGTATGCCTTCCATATTTTTATCAGATTCATGTTTTTTCTAAAGTAGTCTTGGTTCATAAACGTGCCAATTGATGCCTTATGCACTCAATATTTGGCTGAATTGTTGTTTTTTCTATAGTAGAAATGGTTAGTAAATGTGTCAATCAATGCCTTATTCAACTCCATATGCAGTTGGATCCTCGTGTCTCTAGATCAGTCATGGTTAATGAATGTGCCAGACATTGTCATATACATAATATATTCACTTGTCTGTCTATAGTGGTCATGATTGCAGTCCATCTTTGACAAAATTACCATCTCTGATTTCCACTGTTAACTTAGTTCCTCCAATATTGAGCCTTATCAGTTATCTCATGCTTTCATTATGGCATATTTTCAGGGTGGCATATCTGTAGCAGTTGTCAGAAGGCTTCTCATTATATGTGCTATACATGTCCATACTCTTTGTGCAAAGGTTGCACAAAAGATGCTGATTATTTGTGTGTAAGAGGGAATAAAGGATTTTGTGGTACATGCATGAGAACTATAATGCTGATTGAAAATATTGCAACAGTGAATCAGGAGAAGGTATGTTAATTGTTAGATGCTATATCTTATTCTAGTTTAACTAGCTTTCTTGGCTTAATTACATCGTGAAAGAGCATTGATGATAAGATTATTGGACTCTTCGGTGTCTTTTGGCACCTCGCTTTCCTTTGTTTTGGGTCGATACCGTTTCCTTTGTCTAGCTTTTATATTGTCTATGGCTTCAGTTCAGGTTTACATTCTGCTGCAAAGCTGTCAATGAAATCTCTTATTCACTTCTGTGCTGTTAAAGTTTGGTTGTCGATGCCTCTGGGGCAGGGAGAGACATGTGTCATTAGCTAATAGTTTTTCTTTTGCTGTCTGATTCTGTCAATTTCCGATATTTTATCGTGTGTAACCTGTGCAGGTTCAAGTGGATTTTGATGACACAACTAGCTGGGAGTATCTCTTCAAGGTCTACTGGATTTACTTGAAAGCAAAGCTATCTTTAACAATAGACGAGCTAACTAAAGCTAAAAATCCTTGGAAAGGAGATGACCTAACCAAAGTTAAAAGTCCTTGGAAAGGAGCTGGTGTGATGGCTCCTAAGCAGGAGCGTTCAGGTGAATTTTGTCATAGCAATGATAATAATGGCTCCTTTTCAGACAGCTTCTGTGGAAACCTGGAAATACATGCTAAGAGAAGAAAAATGGAGGACCAACCAAAATTGCACATCGAGGAGAAGTCTCTTGTTATGGAAAAATCACGCATTGACCAACTTACGCATCTACCTGACAGCACATTGTGGGCAACAAAGGAGCTCTTGGATTTTGTTTCACACATGAAAAATGGGGATATGTCTGTGCTATCACAGTTTCATGTTCAGAGTCTTCTGCTAGAATACATAAAAAGAAACGATCTTCGTGATCCTCACCAGAAAAGTCATATTTTTTGTGATTCAAGGCTTATAAAGCTCTTTGGAAAAGAACGTGTGGGTCATTTTGAAATGCTGAAGCTTCTTGAATATCACTTTCTTGTAAAAGAAAAATCTCCAGTGGATGAAACCACTGTAATGGGAGTTTCTAATGCTGGCGGTGGCCAGGTTGAGGTGGCTGGAAATAGTGACAGTCAGTTGGTGACAGGTAGTGATCGAAGGCGTAAAACACGTAAAAAAATAGATGAGAGAGGACCACAGATTAATTGTAATCCAGAGGAATATGCAGCAATTGATGTTCACAATATTAGTTTGCTCTACTTAAAGCGTAGTTTGATGGAGAACTTAATGGATGATGCTGGAAAGTTTCATGAAAAGGTTGTTGGCTCATTTGTGCGAATCAGGATTTCTGGTGGTGATCAAAAACAAGATATGTATAGGCTTGTCCAAGTTGTAGGTATTATTCACATCACTAGTGCCCCAAATTATATATCAAGAGGAGGAAAAAGAAACGCCTCGGTGTTTTCTTCCAACACTATATTATATGTTTAACAGATTAGCAAGTTACTGATGATTTCTTCTGCAGGTATTGGCAAGGCCGCTGAATCATATAAAGTTGGCACAAAAACAACTGATGACATGCTTGAAATATTAAATTTAGATAAGAAGGAGGTCATATCAATTGATGGGATTTCAAACCAGGACTTCTCAGAGGTGACTAAGACACCATCCTAAATACATGTTTCCTTTCCTTTTTCCAAATATTCATTTTCCTTTTTTTGATTGCTTACAGTTTGTAGAAACTTTCTTAACCATTTTGAGTTTTTTCTTGATGTGTTATGCTTGATGATGAGATTGTTATAATGAATTTTATGGATGATACAATTCTAAGTTTGACCCAGAATTTTGAATTTACATAACCAAGGATCTAATTCTTTAGTGTTATCTCTACATACTAGAAATGGGTATTTTTGGAAACATGGCACAGATGCCTGGGGGCATAAAAAAATTGTGGGAGGACGGTTGGTGCAAAAAAGCTTATGAAGTTGTGTTTAGGGCTGTGAACAGTAAAGTGGATTACTGTACGGGTGTGTGTGGAGTTTTTGATTGTCAATTGCTGTAGAATTGGCTGAACATGAATGTTGGGATCGTTAAGGGGTCAGTGATGATTATTTAAAGTCTAGAATAATGAAGTTTCATTGCTGGAATTTGCGAGTAAGGTTCAAGGAAGGGTTTCTAGGAATCACATCTGGGAGGAGGAAAGACTAAGCATCTGATCTAGGTTAGAAGTTACAAATGTAATCATAAAACTTTATAGATTTCTTTAAAATCTTGATTTGAATAATGGAAAGACTACTTGACTTATCTTTGTAGTGTTCCTAATCCTATTAAAACTTAATACTCCTAGCAAGAAAGCATAATTAAATTTTACTTAGAATAGGAAAAACCCCATCGAACTCTATTATTTTAGGACTACTAAGATACCAAATATAAAATGAAACCCAAATTTATAAATTCTCAGCTAACTTGGAAATTTGGAATATCCATGAAGATTTTAGAATACAGAAATGCTCCTAAATTCTAGAACTGAATAAAATACATAAGAACTAATCATTTTCTGGTCGTTGCATTCAATTGTTCTTCAAGCATGGACAGATGTGTGAAGGCCTAGTTTCATGCTTGTGTTCCCTGGATTATCTTGTGATCTGTGAAGAATGGTTCTTTCTAATCTTTACCTATCATGAATGCTGCATCATTTACTTTCCTCTTTTGATTTTCAATGACATGGTAAATGCCAGTTTAATCAGACAAGATATTTGTTTCGGTTGATAAAGTGTTTTTTTGGAATCGAGTTGTGGAAACCGTGGTCTGAAACAATAATTTTGTGTTTTTTTATTGTTCATATAAGTCTAAAAGTTTGATTAGAAAAGGTACCCAAACACACTTTTTAATTTCTAGACCTGCTTTTGTTGACTTTACCACAGACACAGCTACAGCCAATTAAAGGTATCAGGTGAAGGTTTAGCAATTTGAACCAAAAGAAATGTACAAGTTTTCCTTCATTTTTGATGTGTTAACTATGTTTCCAGGGTGAATGCAAACGTTTGCGTCAGAGTATAAAATGTGGGCTTATCAAACGGTTAACAGTGGTGAGTGTTTCTGTCATTTTCACTTCTATATCTCAGCTTAAGCATATGTGCCCCTTTGTCACAAACTACTCTATTGGTTATAGGGTGAGATACAGAAGAGAGCAATGGCGATCCAGGATGCCAAAGTTAGGGATGTAAGTTTCATCCTGATAGTCGTGTGTATAAATATAACCCAGATTTCATTTTTTATTAAGTGTTATATGGTTTTTTACATTGTCTTTCTTGTTACTGCAAGTGTAATTACTGATCCTGATCATCTCTTGTATATGGCCATACTCTTTTGACCCAGCGTTTGGAAGAAGAGATATTAAGGCTTAATCATCTTCGTGACCGAGCAAGTGAAAAAGGACTTCGGAAAGAATATCCTTTGCTGTATGAAACTCTGGTTCCTTTTGGGGTTCTAGTTTTTACCATGCTTGCTCAGCTTATTTGCTGGTTTTCATCAACCATATTCTGTCTCAATGCTACATTTGAAAATACACTCGAGCGAAATCTTTTGCTCGTATTTCATGGATGATGAGAATATTGCAACTAGGTGTGAGGGTGATGAGCACCATTAGTGGGTATGTACTTGATGCCAAGGTGGACGACAAAGGACCCGTCACATTTTCCTGAAAATTCAATGGGCTTGTTCTTTACTCCTTTTTTTTTTGCAAGATCATCTATCTCAACATTTTACGTGTTGCTAGTCTTGTTCATGAAGTTTGCTGCTTGGCCTGGTTGTTTGATATCATTTTCCTTGAATACTTAGTTTGATTGTTATAGGTTCTTAGGGAGAAATAGAATTTCTACTGTTGTCGGTGTTGCATTAATTTTAACCAAAGCCTTCCCTACTTATTGTCCCTTTTCTTTTCTACTGTCTCCTTGGTGATCGAACATGGAACTGGATAGCATATTCAACATTAGCAACTTAGAGTGTTGTAGAAGGTTTCAATTGATTGCCAGTGCACCATTTTCTAGATATTTCATATATATAATAGAACTTCATTAAGTATTGCTGTTCCTTGACTATGTTGCACGCTTAGAGAATGCGTGGAGAAATTAGAGCTTCTCAAGTCACCTGAAGAACGTCAGCGCAGGCTGCTTGAGATTCCCGATGTACATGCTGATCCAAATATGAATCCAAGTTATGATTCTGAAGAAGATTCTGGAGAATTACACAAGAAGAAACGAGGTCCCTAGCTATGATTTTGAATAATTTGTGATCAGTAGTTATGCTTGAAGTTGGCTGTAGAAAGTTTAGTTGGTGATAACTTTACTGGCATATATGCAGGTGACCATGCAAGACCAAGAAATTCTAGTGCTGCTAGAAATGGGGCAGTACTCAACTCTTCAATGGGAGGAGGGAATGTCTTGAGTGATAGAGGAAACATGGGACAGAATTTAGCTACTGCTTCTGAGCAGAGTAGAGATACGTGCACAACATCTTATGTGGATAGAGATGGTACTAATATGGTTCATGAGAGAGCGAGCGAGTCAATGCAGACTCAGGGAGGAGAACAAACTGGGCTAAATAGTCAGAATGCACCAAAGAACTGGGTAGCTTCTACCGGTTCAATGACTGATGATTGGAAAAGTCAATCAATTGTACAATGTGGATCGTATTCCGGGGTTGTATCACCGAATTTACCACCACCACTTTCTATAGGAAGAGAGCAATTGGTTGATGATATGGAGATGGACAAACTGTGGCACTATCAGGATCCAACTGGAAAAACTCAAGGGCCATTTGCTATGGCCCAACTGCGTAAATGGAGTACAAGTGGGCTTTTCCCTCAAGATTTGAGAGTGTGGAAGATAAATGAGAAGCCTGATGACTCTATTCTTTTGACGGATGCATTGGTTGGGCGATTCCATAAAGGGCCAGCATTGCCTGACAACAGCTACTTGCTGGCTCAAGAAGCAATAGTTGCTTCTGATAAAGATAAAAGGCATGAATTTGATTTGCATCAAAGTACTGATGCCTCTCTGGTAGACAAGAAAAATATGGATCACTGGAAGTCGGTGCAAAACAATGCAAGTGTCAATTGCAATGATAATGATGCACTTCTAAAAAGCAATGCACTGGGCACCCATTCTTCAAGTTGGACTACAGGTGCGGATGCCATCATTCCTAACAATGGACCGGCTCAACTTGCTCTACAACTCTTGGAATTGTCCAAGGGCTGCAAGTCTTGGTCTGATCAATCCCAGATGTGCAGTTCACTTTCCTCACTTCCATCTTCTGGAAAGATTGGTGAAATTCCACTACCTCAGGCAAAGGAAGAACATGAAGATGAAAAACGGAGTTATGACCCGAGTTATGTAAATGGGAATGCACTCAAGACACCTGAAGGTAAAAATAACATTGGCAGAAGTGAGGATAAACAGGCTGATAGTGAGAGTTATTCAAACCAATCATCTGGACAGAACTGGAGACCACCCGTTAAAAGTTCAAGCGGATGGGATTCCAAGCCGGCTTTTGTTTCTGGGGATAAGTCTGTTGAAACATCTCAGAAGAATGAGGAAATTGATTTCTTTGATTTGCCCAGTCCAACACCAAAGCAGCACCTCAAGGACTTGAAAGGTCATACTGCTGAAAACAATCACTCCATTTCTTCGAAGCTTCCTGTTCTGGATTCAGGATGTAGCTGGAGTACTGCTTCCAGTTTAGTGGTTGGTGGAGCAACGCTAGCTCGAGTAGCTGGTGAATGGGGTGGCTATTCCCATGCTCCTGTCAAACCTGTTGAGGAATGGGACTCCAATCATGTGTCTGCCTCTTCACTGAAACCTACAGATGGGGGCAGTGATCATGCTTCTACACAGACTCCAGATAGTGGCCCATTGACACACTCTCCCTCCACTCACCCAGTGATTGATGCATCTGATTGGCAACGCATCATTCCTGAACCTACCGAGTTCTGCTCTTTAGTTGATGAATCTGTTTCAGATCTGTTGGCAGAAGTTGAAGCGATGGAGTCTCTTGGTGGTTTGCCTTCTCCTACTTCAAAACTGCGGTCTGCTGAGGAATTGACACGAGGTTATGATGATGATTGCTTCAGTCCTGTTGATGGGTTTAGCCCAGCACCTGATCCAGGCAAAAGTGATGCATTCAGTTCGACTGCTGATATACAAATACCTTCTCACTTGACTGTAGTGAGCGAAGCACAGCGGTCATGTCACATGCCTTCTGAGCCCACTGTCATAGATAAACCGCTTGCTGTATCTCCAATGCCTTCTCAGTTGACTGCAGTCAATGAATCGCTTAGGATATCTTGCACGCCTTCTCAGTCCACTATCACAGACGAACCACTAGAGAGATCCCAAAAGCCTTCTCAGTCGACTTTGATAGATGAGCCACTTGGTTTATCGCAGATTGATGTTCCAAACCCTCAAAAGAGCTTCAGTGAACATTCTTCCACAAGTCCTGAAGTGGAAGGTAATACTAAGCCCAATGATGTTCCAGTTAACGAATGGGAAAAAGGTTCAGAAATACAGCCTCTTGGGTCATTAGCTGGTAACCAGGGAGAATCAGGTGCAGACATCCAATCCACAACTCCATCCACGGCCAGTCAATTGGAAGCAGGTTCAGATGTTCAACAACCCACAGATGTTCAACAACCCTCACCATCCCACGGAGATGCTGGTCAGGGAACCATAAATGAAAGAGAAGCACAAGGAAACACGAACATGGTTTGGGGAAATGGTCATGGCGGCACAGGTCAGCAACATGCTAGGACGAATGGAGCCAATTCTGCAGGGAACCCAGGCAGTTGGGGAAGCCAACCAAGGTATGGCGGGGACAGGTTTTCCGGTCCAAGAGACCACCGTAACAATTTTCAAGGCAGAGATAGAGATTCTGGTTTTGGTAGGGATAGGTCATCATGGAACAAGCAGCCGTTACATGGTGGTGGAAATGGAGCTAGTACATATAGACCTCCGCCCAAAGGGCAGCGAGTATGTAAATTTCACGAAAGCGGATACTGCAGGAAGGGGGCATCATGTAGTTATTGGCACCCATGATATTTAGGTTCCACTTTTCCATAGGAAAATTGTGTGCATTTAATTCTGTAATCATTATTTGTATCAGCAATTCTGCCCCCTTGTCAATGTTCTAATTTAACTCGTGTATTGAGGTGGCATGAATACATATATATATATTCTTTGGATAGTCCAGCACAGAGCTGCTTGTTCAACGAACTCAAAAAATCCCCCATTTCCATAATTTTACCATGGGTTTTGCTGGAGCTCTAATCATGGAAGAGGGTTTTCTTTGGCTCATGGATACGGCAAATTGCGGTGTGTAAGATCATTTACGACAAATGCACGTACAGGATCTTCAAGAGACTCAAGCCAAGTTTAGGAGCATCCTTTCTAATCTAGTGTGGTGCATCTCTGAATGTTGCTGCATTTTGAATCAATCCATTTATTCCTTGACCAAAAAGCAATCGACTAGCCTTCATGGTCACTGGAGATGTATCCATCAATCAAGTCAATGGCTAGGTGAGAACCGATCGGAGTATACCTTACCGTTTAGAAAAGAATAAAATTTAAACAAGAATCTCATGCAATGTACATCCTTGTAAGAGGAGGGAGGAACAATTAATATTTGTTTTTACAGATTTAACCATGGACATGATATACATATAGTTATAACATCTACCCGAAATCGACCCAGCCGGTTGACTTATTGGTTAACAAACCAATCAAATCTTAATTTTTTTTTAATAAGGATTATCAAAATAATATTGTTTCAAGATTTCTTTTTTTAAAATAAATTATAATTATAAGATCTGATTTTGACATGGTTTAAAATCTAAATCATAGGTTGCGGGTTGATGTCCGAGTACAGACTAAACTTAAACCCTTGATTCTTCTGAAACCACTAAAACTACAATGATTTATAATGTTTTCTTTTTTTAATAAAAACTCAAAAAGAATGTCGTTTTGGTAAAAAACAGCTTCTTACACTGACCCGGCCTGGGTTGGCTAGTCACTTGTGACTAAAGTATAAATAACAGAATCAGCGACCCGCGTTTGGATACGTAAACTTCAACTTCAACACGAAAGGAGGAAGAGAAGACCGTTTCAAACCATCACCGTTTTAAACCATCACTGATCGCTCAAAAAATGCTTTCTGCGACGATACGAATCCTTTAAAACGACAACGAAATCCAGTCATGTCGACAACAAGCTCAGCCACGGCGACGTCGTTTTTATCAGGGACGCAGAGATACGCAGCCGGAGCATTATTTGCAATCGCTCTTCACCAAGCACAGATCCATCAAACCCGTCCGCTTGGCTTATCCCACGATGATTCGGAACAAGAGGAACGAACCAGTTGCAGCAGCAGTCATAGTAATGGCAGCAGCAGTGATTCCGTTTCTGAAGACCCTGACCTTTGGATCCACGAAAATTCGGGCCTCCTCCGACCCGTATTCAGGTACAATTCTTCTGTAATTGGTGAAATTGTGACTTTTTTTTTTAAAATTTAAATCAGAATTGATTTTTTCCTCTTTAACGTGGATTAGGTTTTTAGAGGTTGAGTCAGTAGCATGGACTGGACTTGAAGAGACAGCTGGTGGTTCTCCTGCTAAGCATCATGTTGGAGCTGTATGCCGTTTTTCTTTATTTTTTCCTTTTTTTGTAAGCTAATTTTTCATGTGTTTGATTTTGATAGAAATCAGGAAAATTTTACCAATCTTTACCTTGGTTGCTTATTTAGCATGTAAAGCTCATGAGTTGTTACTTCATTGAAATGTTGTTTTCCCGTTTTCTGATTCGTAGGAAAATTGAAAAAAAAAGAAGGAAAGATAGAGGAGAAATTGTGTTAACTTCACATTTTTTTTCTCATTTGCTTTTTTGTTTCCTTTTTGAAAAGAAAGGGAAAATCTGTGAAACTACCGTTACATTTTCCTGTCAGGTTTTGGCATTTGTAGTCCCATGTGGATTCTAAATGATGGACTCACAAATGCTGAAATTCGAATGACAAGATGTGTGTACAACAGGAGTAGAAAAATTCATATTTGACTTGGTGCTGGTGGATTTATGATGCTCTGATTTGTTGTTACTATATTTGTAACTGCGTTGTGTTTTGATTATGTCTTAGTTCTTGAGGTTATTATCAGAAGAAAGTGGCGATGCGTCTTCTTCTTCTTCTCAAAGTTCGGATCAAGAAGTTGCTTTGTCAAAGGCTGTTGATGTTATGGAAGAAACCATGGGAGCGAATCCTGTGTCTTCCCAGTCTAAGAAGGAGAAGCATAAGGAGTACGAGACTCAATGTCGTGAAAAGTTATCTGCTGGCAGTGAGGTAAAATCAACCTCTGACGTGGAAAATGATTCGCCAAAAACTGCAAAGGATGATCATTCTGCTGATGTTAGTGATGCACCTCGAGACTCTGGACATAATGTTGATGAGGAACCTGTTGAAGAGGAGAAGATGCTAAGTAATCAGAGGAAAGTGACAGTGCTGTATGAAATTCTTTCAGCTTGTCTGGCTGATAGACGAGAAGAAAATAAAAAATGCACCCGAAAAAGAAATGGCTATGATGCTCGACATCGTGTGGCTCTGAGATTGTTGGCAACTTGGCTTGATATTAAGTGGACGAAAATGGTTTGTGCACTCCTTTTGTCATTCTCATTAGCAGCTTTCGTGGTTATTCTTCCTAGTTTTTATAGCTAAAAAGATTAAATTGTTCCATAAACTTGGTGGTTGGTGTGCTATCTCCCCTGCTTTCCATGACTTTGTACTTGGGCAAATTCCTAGGGATTTTTTATTTAGCTTTTGTTTGGTATGAGGTGAAAAATCAGGAGGTAAAATGTTAAGGTGTTAGTAATATTTAATGGTAAAGTAGGGTGTAAAATGTGTGAAGGGTGTTATTAGGAATACAAAAGTTTGTGGGTATTGGAGGTGCCAACAGCAGTGAAACCAAATTTCAAATTAAATGTGATTATAAATAAAATTAAGATTTTATACATTTATGGTTTCCAAATGCAAGGTGTATGCAAAAGAGAAAAAGTATGGGTGAAACAGCATAAAAGAAAAATACAAATTTTTCCCTTGAAACAACCCTGTCCCCACCCCCCAAAACCCCAAATGGGGTTAGATGTTAAACCCCTTAACACTCCCCTCTCCTAGTTTACCCAACACAATCAAGGATGGGACTCTTAATCCTCATAACAAACACAACCTAGTGAATTTTATTTATTTGTTTTTTTAAATTACAAACATTTCCTTCAGCTGTGTATTTTGCATCTAAAAAAATTTAATAAGTCTTGTAGTAATTTATATCTTATGTGTTTCTGGGGTAAAAAATATCTTCTTTGCAGGAAGCCATTGAGTTGATGGTTGCGTGCTCTGCCATGGCTGTAGCGAAAGAGGAAGCATCCAAGGAAGAAACCAAATCGCCTAAAAGCAAATGGGCTAAATGGAAGCGTGGTGGCATCATTGGTGCGGCTGCAATAACTGGAGGAACCTTATTGGCCATTACTGGTGGTATGAAACTCTAGTCGTGTTTCCTTTCTTGGGATTAATTTTATCAGATATTGAAATTGAAATGAGAATGTTATCGCTTTGGTTTCTTACTTTGTAATTCACATTTTACAGGATTAGCTGCCCCTGCAATTGCTGCAGGATTTGGTGCTCTAGCTCCAACATTGGGCACTATTATCCCTGTAATTGGAGCTAGTGGATTTGCAGCTGCTGCAAGTGCTGCAGGAACTGTTGCTGGCTCTGTTGCTGTTGCTGCATCATTTGGAGGTGAACACCCCCACAGGTTCCAAAGGAACCTGCCCTAAAGTTTTATATGATTGCTTGGTAATGGATAATTCATTTGTCTTCCTGTTGACATCTTTGTTCAATCAGCTGCTGGAGCTGGACTTGCGGGGACCAAGATGGCCAGGAGAACTGGAAGTGTTGATGAATTTGAATTCAAAGCTGTAGGAGATAACCATAACCAAGGCGTAAGTTTATGCCTTATCCGTTTTTCTCACTTAGCTCACCCTCTCTGTAGGCTATCTTCACAATGTACGAGGCCAACCTTATATTTCTATTTGAAATTTTCCATCAGCGACTAGCAGTTGGGATTATGGTCTCAGGATGCGTGTTTGACGAGGAAGATTTTATAAAGCCCTGGGAAGGACAAAATGACAACTTGGAGAGGTAAGACATCTGTATGCTCCAAGTTTCTCTTTGTTGCACCTCTTCTCCATCTGAATTTATCAATGTTTGATTCTTTTATAATTAAATAGCAAATGCACATGTACTTAAGTTGCAATTCTCGTTACTTCCAAGGATGTATCTTCAAAAAATGATTCTTTTGAAAAATCTGAATCAGAACAATGCTTTTTATTCGTGTACCCTGTATCCAAAGTAATTACTCGTCGCTATAATGACTTTGTCAATCTTGCAATTTTTCTTCTGTTTGTTCTGCTTTTATTGACTGGAGTTTTGTAAAATCTTCGTTGAACATGCATCCAAAACATTTTCTTACATTTTCCTCTGTTTGCTATGATCTGATCTTATGTTGACTGGTTTTTGTAATTTTTGTTCCAAAACAAAACTAAAATTCTCCAGTTTTTTCATGCTAAAAATGGATCACAAGTCACATCTCTTGACTAATGATTTTTTTAGGTATGCGCTGCACTGGGAACCTAAGAATCTAATTGCAGTGAGCACTGCCATTCAGGATTGGCTTACTTCAAGTAATTGGTTTGCCCCTGATGGGAGCACATTGTTTTTCAAACTAGTATTTCTATCTAATGTAATGATTACAGTTTTGTCTGCTGTTGACATTGGTGATCCCTGCTGTAGGAATTGCAATGGAGTTTATGAGGCAAGGTGCAATGCTGACCGTGTTAAGCACACTTTTGGTAGCATTGGCCTGGCCAGCAACATTACTTGCCGCTACTGATTTTATAGACAGCAAATGGACAATTGCTATTGACAGGTTAGCTTTCCTTCATTAACTATAGGTGAGATACTTAGATGAAAATGGGAAAAAAAATGCCTTTCCATCGCATCAGCTCTCTTTATCACAAATCTGGCACCTTAAATTAAAGTCTTCAGTGGAAATTGGTAATTAGTAATAGAGAGTAACTTGCTTCCATAGAATTTTTCAATGTGAGTTTTCAACAATTGAATTTTCTGCCATTTTCTAGGTCTGACAAAGCTGGGAAGCTGTTGGCAGAAGTGTTACTAAAAGGACTGCAAGGGAACAGGTAGGTCAAATTTGATTGAAACAATAGGCGTCATTTTTAGTTAACAACGTTACCTGTAGTGTTGTATTCTCGATTAATTTCTATCTTGAAGTCTTTTCTTTGTTAACAGTGTCATCTCTAGTGATTTATTTTCTATTAATTCCTATCTTGGGCTTTTCATGACTCTTCAGGCCTGTAACCCTTGTGGGCTACTCACTTGGTGCACGTGTAATTTTCAAGTGTCTTGAGACTTTGGCCGAGACAGAGCATAGTGGTAAATATCACTGATTATTTTTAAAGCGAGTTTTTGGAATTTTTGACTGATCTTCAATGCCGTCCTTCTGAACTGACAGCTGAAGTTGTAGAAAGAGTCGTTCTTCTTGGAGCACCCATCTCTATTAAGGACCAGAAGTGGGAAGCTGCAAGAAAGGTGACTGAAGATCTTTCCTTGAAAGCGTTTTCTCTGCTGTTCCTTGGTCAATATTTGTTTTAGCTACTTACTTTACTGTCCAGGAAACTCTTCTTACATCGTACTGTTTCGCAGATGGTGGCTGGAAGATTTGTGAATGCTTACTCCACCGGTGACTGGACCCTTGGAGTTGCTTTTCGTGCAAGGTATGCCTGTTGCACTATGCTCATGTGTGGACATTACTTGATGCTTTTGATCTGCCTAGACAAATAATTATCCGACTTGGAAAACTAATGTCCAGTTTTTACTAATAGCCTACTCACTCAAGGATTAGCTGGAATTCAACCAGTAGATGTTCCAGGGATCGAGAATGTAAGCTTCTATTTACTTTCCCTACTTCCCTTCCATCACAATTTTGATTCTCGTTACAATCCTAGTTTATCCATGATGGGGAACATTTTGCAGGTAGACGTAACTGATCTAGTTGACGGCCACTCTTCCTACCTATGGGCAACACAACAGATATTAGAACTGCTTGAACTGGATGCTTATTATCATGTTTTCAGGAGCCCTAATCCTCCTGAACACACAGACTGACCTTTCATCTTGAGGAGCTAATGCCATGGCATCAAGCTCATTCACCCCATAGCTTCATGTCTTGATTTTTGTTATTCTTCCTATATATATATGTTACCACCCAGAAGAAACATTAAAATATGGGTTGAATTTTTGTCAGATGATCAAAATAAAATCGGCCGTTCCTCGAAGAAAAGGGAAAAAAGAAGAAGAAAGAAATAGTGGACAAGGCTATGTATTCACTAACATTACTAATGGCCCAGTTCACGTTAAGGGAGGGAGAGGCCCCAAGTTCCAAAGTGAACCAAACGTGGCTATATGTTTAATTGCTTTATTTGTATTGTAAATGCTGTCTATTTATAAAATCCTCACACTATTTATCTTCTCAGCTTTATCCATTCTTTGGATGGTAAAAGTTCCGGCAGTACCATAGAATAGCTTCTTCTGCTGTTACTACCATTGCTCCAGCTCATGTCCACCACAAAGAAGGTACGCTAATCGTTATGCAGTATCTTATTACTGCACCAAAAACATTAGTAAACAAATTCATCAAAAGAAAAAACACTACCTTAATCCGTTGTTATTAAGCACAGACCGCCTTTATAAGTTAAGCCGACACTTAACTCGAGCTATGTTTTTAACAAAATAGAGGTAATAATTGATCTGGTGTGATATTTAATCAATTTGATAGGGTTAATTAATTTTGATTTCATTTTCTTAAAATAATTATTTTATTTTGATTAACTTGAGTTAATAATTTGTCTCACTCATGATTTAGATATTGAATTGAATCATCAACCACAAATTGGTTGAGTTTAATAACTTTTTTTTAATTTAATTGTTGATAACATAATAATAATAATAATAATAATAATAATACCTATCATTGTAATAATTTATTTTTCTTTGGGATTGTGGTAAAAAGAAGAAGAAGAGAATCTTAAATAACAAACTAGCTTATATAATTATAAAAACGACGTCACTCTAGATCGTGTCATTTCTATGACCATATCCACGTTCTTATTTCTTCCTCGTCTCGTAAATATCACGAATACACACAAAACAAAGACCCTAAACGTTCAATTCAAATTACCAATGGTGCCATCTTCGTGCTGCAAATTTCGCTATGCATTAGCGTAATTCCGATAATAATGACCGACACATATCACTGGGCGGACAAATAAGAGAGACGGGCGAACAAATAAGAGAGAGGGCATGACAGAAACAGGAAAACACAAAGAAGAGAGAGAGGCGGCCCTAGGCGTAGGCATGGAGGGTAATAAAGTTGAAGGAGAAGAGAAAAAGCGAGAAAACGAGAAACTAAAACAAATCCAAAATCAAGGTGGTAGTGGTGGTGGTTCTAATTTGAAAGGGAAATCATGCAAAGGGTATCTTTATTATTCTTCAACTCTCAAATCTAACGTTACTAATCCTCGCTGTATTGGCATCCCCCGTACTCTCCGCCAAAGTTAGTCTCTCAATTCCAATTCCAATTCCAATTCCCAATCTTTATTCAAGATTTTTTTTTTTGTGATTTATAGAGGGGAATGGGTGTTTAGGTCTGGATTTTTTTGGGTTCTTGAAAAGAATGAGAGAAAAGGGAAGGCCGGTTCTTTTTTGTAAGGCTAGATTTCAGGTTCAAAATTTGAGAGGTGTAGTGTCTGTCTGTCCGTCTCTCTGTACATTTGAAGAAATTAGGGGAAAGAAACTTGCCTTTTTTTGCCAGTGATTATGGCATAAAGTTAAACAAGAAAATGCTTTGCTTAGATTAGCTTCTTTCTTTTGAAAGATATATGGTCTTTGTTACTTGAATGAATAAGGGTTAGGAATAGCAATGCACAATTTCTTGATTAGCTTGAGTAAATTTGATCCAGTTGTAGGAAGGCAATAGCTAAATGGTAGCTGTCCATTCAATTTGATAAATAGTGGCTGGAAACAGAGACATTGGAAATTAATCGTCGAAAAAGGGGTGCAGGAAAGAATATCGTTGCTGAGCTTATTTACTGGTTTTCATCAACCGTATTGAGCCTCGATACTACATTATTGCCAACATTTGTTTCACTAGGGATTTGGGAATAGGATTTCGATTCTGTTCCAAATAGAAACACGCTTTGATTTTATTTGAATTCATATCAACTTGTACTGCAGTTTTAATATTATTACTAAAGAAAGGAAGTGATTTATCCCTTTGGAATACAATTTCTTGTCTCTTGTGAAATCGTAATCCTTGTTTTTGGTTGAACCAAACAAAGTTGCTGAGGGATTCCCATTCCATTCGTGATCCAAAGTGACCAAATGTGGCCTATATGCTTAGTGCTTCAATTGTGGTGCATTGCTCTATCTGTTCTGTTTTATGTTCTGCACTCGTTATGAAATTCTGAGTGCTGGGAGAGCTAATTGTTTTGGGGATAGTGGAGAAAATAACTTCATGTTGATGGTTTCTAATTACATCTATACACGGCAGGAATTCCTACACTGCCATTGCTATTTATGTTGAAAACTGAGTGTTGTGTGTTTGTGATCTCTGTTTGATGTAACATAAAGTAACGTGTTCTGGTTTGGATTTACAATGTAACTTCTATTCTTGATTAGTTGAGTGTAAAATTTAATTCAGTTGTAGAAAGGCATGTAATGAATATGATGGGGGTTGGATTATGCAAGAGACTATATGCTTAATACGTGGAATGTGGTGCATTGTTTTATATCTAGTGTAGATGGCAACTGTTTCTCAGTTGTTCACCACGACATACTGAGTTTTAGGAGATCTATTTGTTTCCAAGTGCAACTGTGTATGGCAGGAATTCCTACACTGCCATTGCTAATTATGTAGTTTTTACTTGGTCGATTTCCGAGATGTTTGATAATTTCAGTAGTTATATGCATGTTGTTGCTGTTGAATATTGGTTCCTTTTGATAAGTGCTGATATCTGAGTTTTATGGCCAGTTCCTAATTATGTTGGACAATCTGAGGTAGAAGCTTCAAAAGATGGAAGGGTTCTTACAGATTTTTATTATGGCTGTGCTGGGTACTCTCTTTATTCCAATAAAGACCACTCAACTGATAAGCAAGTGGCAAAAAAAGAACTTCCAGTCTGTGTGGGTCTTGAGGTATGCTCCCTCACTCTCTTTCTCTGTGTGTGTGCCTGTGCTTGATTTTGTTTAATTATTAGTGGCTTATGCCTTTTAACTTTCATGGATGTTATTGTTTTCAAATAATTTTGAAGTTGTATAGCAGTTTTTGTGATCATACTCCCCCATTAACTTAGTGCAAATAATTAGTAACTGCACTCTCGCAGTAACTTTCGTTGTGATTACTATTACCTGTTGTATATGGGCTTTGTCATTTGTGAACCTTTGATGTGACTTGCTTATTTGGATTTGTCTGTCCAAGTGACAAGTTGCTTGAATGGGCAAGGAATAATAAAACCACTACCTCTCGTGTTTTATCCTTTCTTTTGGTAATCTGACTAACACAAGTTTTTTCAGCTTTTGGTGGATAGAAGAGTTGCTACTGCAGAAAGTGCTTCTGCTCCGGCTCATATCCACCATAAAGAAGGTAAGCAAATAGTTGTGGTTATGCTGCATGTTATTGCATGCTCATTTTAGTGAAGTCAAGTTCTCCAGGCACATCTCCTGATGTGCAAATTGTAGGGTCTAACTGTTTGATTCTGTCCCAAGTTATTTCAGACATACAAATCTGATTTTTCAGTTCTCGTGTAAGGTCAAAACAAGGGCTATTCTTGTCATTGTCTTCTTATTATATTTAAACAGATTGTTCCCACCATCATTGAAACTCTATTAGAGGATGATCCCATTCTCTCTTTATTACATGAATCTTCATATATGTTACATTCTGATAAAGTTATTTATTTTGTTTTATATTTTTTGACTACTTGTCTTACAACAAGATACTGAAGCACAAAAATGCAAAATGCTTCAATAAGCTCTTGATCCCAACAATGAATAAGTTTCCATGCTACTCATTGGCCAGGACCCTGCCAGTGGTCTTTGGTTTGGGATCAAGATTTGTCAAATCCCAGTCTTGAACAGCAGTGCTTCATGCGAAATTGTCTGATTCTTCTTAGGAACCATTTTGGTGGAATTGTAATTGTATAAGGGCCTTTTTTATGGTGAACTCGGACAACAAAAGATGAAAGAGAATCCTCCAAGCAAAATCTCAAATGGTCTCAAAATTGGTGCATTCTTTGATGTTTCCTAAAGACATCAATTACATTTTTGTAGTTCAAGCATTTTCTGGAATGTTAAATCACTTCACTGTTCATATCTCACCATAACTTTTGGCAATTGTTTTGTTGAAGATGGTCGTGAATTGCCTCAGCCTCAGCCTACACGTGAATTGCCTCAGCTCCGAGCACAGAAACCAGCGAGTTCCCCAGCGGATGACTTCTTCAGCAGGCAAGCAAACAGAGTTGATTGTTTGTGAATAATGATTGTCAATATACTAATGACACTTACAAAACTGCAGGTATATGAGGAATTCAGGCCTGGTTGCATCAGGGGTGGCCAGGAACATGCGAAGAGTGGGGATTTACATAAAAGACAGCGTGGATGATATTTTGTACCCTTACAGAAGGCGACCAAAGTAGGTCATACACACTTGAATTGATGCATGGAGGAGGAGAGTTGGCCTGGTGATGTAAAAACATGCTTTATCCTAACCTGTGCAGTCCGCTTTCTGATCAGCGCTCACTTTTACTCCTTTTAAAACCCCTCAACACCCTTCCCTCGTATCAATAAAACAGTGTTGCAGGTAGTCGATGAAGATGCTGTTATCCATTCACCTGGACACGATTTTTATAGTTAATGTCATCTATTGTATTTAAGGCCCGGGCTGGGGTAAGTGAGGGTGACAAAAAGCTCTTTTTGTGTGATACAGTGAGCTGATCTTAAAATTCTTGGTGATAATGTTGTTCATTTCCTAATGACTGTACTACACATTTCTATGCCTGTAATTTAAAAAACAAATGGTTTCATTTTGAATTACTTGACATGATAAATAAAGATAAGATTGCAAGCCTTTTCTTCTGAATGTATAATGACCTAATTTTCGTCTGAAAATTAGGTCCTAAACTTTGATTTTTGAAGATGCAAGATGAAAGATGCAAGGTTTTCTTCTGAGCTTTTTCTTCACACGCAAATTCTATCTACCAAAAAAACAAGTTAACAATACTTATCTGAAAAAACTTGTGAGTTTTGAAGATGACAGCCTCGGCTTGCTGAGGTTGGTTAAGCTTTCAACTCAAAGCTTAGACGAAGCCCATTCAAACTTTCAACCATAAAGAAGCTTATCGTGTTATCCTTTCAACCTTTTCCTCTTCATTATTTAGAACGTGGATCCTTCTCTTTTAAATAACGTGCCTATAATTGAATAAGGATCTGTTTGTTTACTATATTACTTTTTCCATATTTCAGTTTCACACACACACAGTCACGAGACTCGATCCAGAAGCTGATCCTATATGAGGCTTGAATTACTTAGGTTACAGGGTCAACTGTCATATAGATTAACTGTTTTATTTCATTTTCTTGAGGAAAATATTGATAATGTTGTCTCTTCATTGTGTACTTCAATGACAAATCATAGCTGTCTTTGTTACCAAATGTTAGCTGTCTTAAAATTCTGACACAGTTGGCAATTGTTATCGATTGCAAGCTAAATCCCTAAAATTTCCAGTAATTTTACTCAAAACTCTCTCTAAAATCACCATAAAAAAAATTCATCACAATTCAATAAATTAAATATTTTAAGAAGCTAGATATTTGTACATTAAAAAAAAAAAGAAAAGAAAGGAAAAAAAGCTTAGGATAGGACTTTCCTTAATTTAGAAAATAGAAACTACTATAATTAATTAAAAATAAATAAATAAATTCTTGAAACACAAATTCTTTAGTTAAAGAAACGGACGTTGGAAGAAAGCAAGCAATTAGTAACATTTAAAAAACTAAACTTCCCTTCCCATTCCTTCTCGTTCTCCGTTCCTTGAAAGAACCAACCGCCAACTCTCCCCCTCTCTGCCTTTTATTATCAACAACAAAGAAAAAAAAAGTTATATAATAATTCTGTTTCTTTGCAATTTTATTTCGGTCTTGCACAAGCAGGTAAAGTAAAAGATAATTTTCTGAATATAATTAGCGCTTGAAGTATTTTGTTTTATCTTTTTGACTAATTTTCTTTGATCCCTCTTGAAGAGGAATTTTATAGAGCTTGGAAGACCAATTTTTTAAGGATTTGGTTTTCAAATATTCGAATGGCTGCTGCTGCTTCTGCTGCTTGTAGGCGTGTTGTGGGTTATCAATTTGGAAGCAATTCAGGAGGTATTGGTTTTGGTAGGGGAGGATCTGGTGCTGTTTCTCCTTCAAATTTGGGTTTGATTTCTCAAAATAGGAATATTTCTCAGCTTGTCAACTCTAATGGCAGGAGATTATTTCTTGTTGATACATTAGCCCTTGTAAGTTGTTATTTACAACAAACCCTTTTCCTTTTTCTTATTTACATTAATGGGTTGCATTTGTTTCCATGTTAATTTCTCATTTTCTTATAAAATTGCAGCAAGGAAATTTAATAGTAATATAACTCAAGAAACAACATTGCTGAATTTATTATTGAACTGGGAAAAAAAAAACTGCAGGGAGTTTTAATTGCTATAATTTGTTTCATATTATAAATAATTCGCGTGCATATTTCTTGGTTGGTGGGTTGGTACAACGTGGGGCCTACGAGATGATTGATCGAAGAATACTAAAATTTGAGTACTGGAGATGAATGGTACAATGAGAAAACTGAAAGTTTAATGCTTGGAAGCCGAATGTGGTTTTGTAAGCTTTTTTTTTTTTTTTTTTTTGTGATGAAAGGTTGAATGTTTGTCAAATGATGTGGTGTGTTTTTTGGGTTTAGGTTAGAAGATTGGAGTCCCAGGGTGTGCCTTTGAAGCAAGCTGAGGCGATAACAGCTGCTATAACTGGAGTTTTGAATGATAGCTTGGAGAATGTGTCTCATTCAGTTGTCTCAAAGGAAGAGATGCAGAAGGTAGGTTCTTTACGTGGTAGTTTTACGTTTGCTCTTTTCTGTTATGTTGACATGGATCAATTGATATTTGATGTAGCTCGATTTCAAATGAGCTATTTGTGCAAGGAGTTTGTTTATGCTATAACTGTATTTTCATTTCATTTTTTTTGTTGAACCTGTGTGATTATTTTATGTCTGGTTTTATTGGTAGAATGCATTGATTCAAGAAACCAGCTTGTCAAAATTCAAATCTGAAGTCCAAAGCTCGCAGGTACTCAATAGCTTTTTAATGTTGTTTTCAGATGTGAATTTGTTGAGATTTTAGCTGGATATGAAATTTGTTGGCTTCAAGAGCAATTGCAAGTCTGGCATTGTTTTGTTGATGTTCTGCAGCTGGACTTTATAAATATTTCTGATTGATGCTAATAGTGTCAGTATTAAGAGTAGTTTGCTTATAAGAAGACCGTGGAAAATTCAATGAGTGCTCAAGTATGTTAATTCAGTTGCTCAATCTTTGGCATTAGTGTTCTGATGTATAATTGGCCCTTCTGTCTCTTTGAAACATTGGTTGTAACTAGGAGTTGTCTTTTCCCTATTATAGTAGTTATGCTTATTTTCTTCATGAAGAATGAGTGCTAGAAGAATTTCATTTGGATTCTGATACCTTCTAATACAATTGATTAATTCCATGTTGAACAGGATAGCCCTTCTTTGTGCATTCAATCAATTGGGTGTCCCTAAAAATTGAACTGTGCTGTTATGGTAAAAGAAAAAAAAATCCAAAGAGCATTGAGAATCTTTTTTTCCATTCCTCTTAAAATGCAATGATTACGTTTGAAAGATAACTTTGTGAGACTCCCTAAAGTGGAGGTATGTTTGGTGTTAACCTTATTTTCTTGCTAGTTGTCTGGTCCAATCTTTGAGAAAAAATTAAAAAATATCCTAACATCAGTTCCTGGTGCTTGCTTTTGACTGTTCGGGCGGGGGGGGGGGGGGGGGGGGGGGGGGCCAAAAAAAAA
>Ga0325414_1001114_pt1 | contig 25070 bp, 20 predicted proteins | sample PopdelMetagenome_8_FD_206183 | JGI IMG/M metagenome (GOLD analysis project Ga0325414, IMG submission 206183) | Populus deltoides microbial communities from Bellville, Georgia, United States - Leaf-PdKOR-R3 | ecosystem: Host-associated > Plants > Phyllosphere > Phylloplane/Leaf | place: USA... | reverse complement strand
CATTTCAAACAATATCTCCTACATGTTTTTAAAATGAAACGGAATCACTTTTTACCTATTAAAGTTCAGCCGTAGAACATAAAATTACTTATCGAATACTCATATGAAATCTCAATGGTTTGCTTTGATGCGAAACAGTAAAATTTAGAAAAATAAGGAGTCTTAACATGTTATTAGTTTATTTCAATACATTTTTAATCAAGTTAAAATTTTAAAATTAAAGATTAAATAGAAAGCTGAAAAAAGAGAAATGGATCGAGTCATTTTATGGTGGGTTTTTTTTTGTTTACACGTACCTTAACTAATTTCACGGGCCCTAAAGTTAACAATAATATAAACATCAAGTGATCCTAAGATTTATAGAACTCAAACTAGTAATTTTTAAAGAGTAAATTTATAACCTGATCAGATAAGTTGTTCTTTCACGATCTTTTATATAATATACAAGAGATTATTTTGATGAATTTAAAATATTCATTCATCACGATGTCTTTTGTAATTTCTAAAACAATAAAGATAAGGTTTAAAATCAAGTAAACCAAAGGATGTCCATGGTAATTATATATATATATATATATATATATATATATATATATATATAGAGTATATGAACTAAAAACCAGGTGGTGAAAGCAAGAGGAAGAAGAAGAAAAGTAAACCACGTAATTGTATTTTAAAAATGTTTTTTAGAATTTTAATTTTTTCTCTTTACTAAATTAATTTCTTTATATATTTTTAAATTATTTTAATGTAATGATGTTAAAAATAATTTAATATATTTTAAAATAACAAATATTTTTAAAAACAATTACGTGGCATTACTTTCCACAATACCCCTGGATATGTGGTTATAATTTTTTGCCCACTTGTTATTATAAGAAAATAATTTCATGGCATTATCTCGGATATTAACTGACTTGATGCACATTTCAGCCATTGAAGGCCCTCGGCTCCAGGAAGGTCTCGTGGCCACACAAAATCCCACCAACATCACTTCCTGTGACCAACCATTCCCTAGAAGACGAAAACCGCAAAGTCTGCCTTCGTGATCCCTGAACGACGACACTACTTGTGCTTTATGTTATCTTAATGTCAAAGATTCTTGCTCAGCATATACAAGAAGAAGATTACCGGGTGATGTAATCTTATATATATATATATATATATATATATATATATATGAACTTGGTCATGTGCAAATCATGTGATGTATTCCCATTAATTTGACGATTAAAATTTGACAGAATAATAGACCAGGTAGAGACACCAAGAACTTCTCAATGATAGATTATATATAATTAAATATATAAGAATAGACAGGACATGATCCTTAAAATATGAAGACATTCAAGCTGTTTCTCCTAAACATATTAAGAAAAAAATAACTGTAAGATCCTACAAGTAAGAATGATAATTGTAAATGATTAAGTAAATTGATGACCTCGTATTTGAAAGCATAATAAAAATTAAATTAATTTGAAAAAATAATAATTTTAAAAGCTGGACTTATTGCAAAGTCTCGACAATAAAATCAATTAGTTCATATATCATGAAAAACAATTAAATAGTTCCTTGACCAATGCTAATCATGCATACTTTAGCATAATTTTGTCATAAAAAATGTTTTTTTCATCAATCTTTTCATATTATTTATTTTCTTAAAATCAAAATAAACTAGAAAAGAGCATAAAACAGACAAAGAATTTTATAAATGGATTTTAAAAAATAGAGATTAAATTTTTATATATATATTTCTTAAAACCATTGAGGACTAATTAATCATTTCTTCTAAGTTCCAGCAACTAACTCCATAATTTTCCTACGATCAACTTTGGTGCTCAATTCATATATTGCATCTTCCGATGATCTCCACATCCCACTTTCTTTCAATCCCTACCGTCCATTCTCAAACGTCAGTTACCATTCCCGCCATTTCCTTCTCCAAGAAACCAAATCATGCCGCCAAAAACAACAACCCTTCTCACCAAGTCTCTCTCACTTCTCCCTCCTACTCGACTCAGATCGTTAACAACCGTTCCCGAGTCAACTCACTTAACCGATCCCCACTCAACCCATTCTTTCTGCTCCAGAGCCCTAAACTTCTCTGCCAAAAAGGGTTTTCTTCGTGAAGGAAAGCAAGTACATTCACATGTTATAAAGTTGGGATTTTGTAATGTATTGTCCTTGCAAAATCAGATTTTGAATGTTTATATAAAATGCAATGACTTTAATTATGCGCACAGATTGTTTGACGAAATGCATGTGAGAAATGTGGTTACATGGAATACTGTGATTTGCGGGCTTGTAGACTGCAGGGGCAGTGATTACGAGTCAAGTGTCTACATGGGTTTTTGTTATTTTAGGAAAATGCTGCTCGATAAGGTAGGTTTTGATGCCATAACTCTTAATGGGTTGCTTCGCGCATGTCTCGAGTTAAATGATGTCGAGATTGGTAGAGAATTGCATTGTTTTATAGTGAAATTGGGTTTTGCAGTGAATAGTTTTGTCAACAGTGCTCTGGTTGATTTGTATGGGAAATGTGGATTAGTCAAGGAAGCGAGGCGTGCTTTTGATGAAGTATACTGTAGAGATTTGGTGTTATGGAATGTGATGTTGTCTTGCTATGCTATGAATTGCTTAGCTGAAGAGGCTTCCGGTTTCTTTAAGTTAATGCTAGAGGAGAATTTTATGACGGATGGTTTTACATTTTCTAGTATGCTCAACTCATGTGGAACTCTGGGATCTTGTAACCTAGGAAGACAGATCCACGGTCTTGCTATCAAACTGTCTTTTGATTTAGATGTATTGGTGGCTAGTGGCCTTGTTGATATGTATGCAAAGAGTGAAAATATAGATGATGCTCGCAAGGCTTTTGATGGGATGGCTGCTAGAAATGTAGTCTCATGGAATACTATGGTTGTGGGTTATGGTCGCCTTGGAGATGGGGGGGAAGCTATGAAACTTCTCATTGGAATGTTTCGAGAAGATTTAAGACCTGATGAAATTACTCTGGCTAGCATTATTAGATCATGCAGCAGTGCATTGACCTTTTGCGAAATTATGCAAGTCAATGCTTATGTACTTAAAAATGGTTTCCATGCCTTTTTATCAATTGCAAATGCTTTAATAAATGCATACTCCAAGGGTGGTAGCATTGCAATGGCACTTCAGTGTTTTAGCACAGTTCTGGAGCCTGATCTTGTTACTTGGACTTCACTTATTGGTGCGTATGCATTCCACAGTCTTCAAAAAAATAGTATTGATACTTTTGAGGAGATGTTAGCTGATGGTGTATGGCCAGATCAAATTGTCTTTCTGGAAGTCCTTTCTGCCTGTAGCCACGCAGGGCTAGTAAATGAGGGGCTTCATTACTTTAGTTTAATGAAAGATTATCATATTTTGCCAGGTTTAGAGCACTATACTTGTCTCATTGACCTTCTTGGTAGAGCCGGTCTCTTGGATGAGGCTTTTGATATTTTGAATTCAATGTCAATTAGGTATAGCTCAGACACCTTGGGAGCATTTATCGGGGCATGTAAAATCCATGGAGACGTAAAATTAGCTAAATGGGCTGCAGAAAAGCTTTTTGAAATGGAGCCAAACAAGCCTGTAAATTATACTCTTATGTCTAGCGTCTTTGCTTCTGAAGGTCACTGGCATGATGTGGCAAGAATACATAAACTGATGAGGGATAGGTGTGGTCACGCAGTTCCAGGTTGTAGCTGGATGGAATATGCTGGTACTATAGATGAAGTTCCTGTCAAAATTTAATCGGTGTATGGTATGTTAGGAAATGCCCCATGGGTAATACAGGAACAATATTTTCTTTCCAAGTACATGCCATGCATGGCAATGTTTGGGATGAACGTGCACTATAGCTCCCCTCTTTGATCTGATGCCTTGGCTTGAAACAAGCTTCTCGACTGGTGGTGAGTGTTTATCAGTTTGGTTCTTGTCTTGAGGTATGCCTATTTGCAAATGTGATGATCATTAATTTTAATTTTTTTTTTTATTGTTGTTCCTAACATGAAATCCGCAGAAGATGTTTTGATGGCAAGGTTAACCCCCTTTCATCTTACTGGGCCTAGTTGGGCGAGACAGTCCAAATGTAGAAGGCAAGTTAAACCGCAACTCAGGTGTCAAGCTTTTTGCTCACTCGAGGTCATTGAACAAGTGGCTCAATTAAAATCTGATAGTAGTATGCATCTTTGAAGTCATTTGGATAATTTTCATAATGCAAATATCGCAACATCCTTGCTAGAAATGTCTTCCATACGTCCTTTTCTTTGTGTTGCTGACATCAGCATATGTTAGGTAATAGAGATCCAGTATAGAAACATCAACCGCCTTCTACCACTAAAAGTTGGTTGGGTTCTGATTGAATGGTCACATCTCCCTAGTAACAATTCAAATTAACACCAATCCATTTTTTTATTTGTTGTAAAACAGGTGTTGATGGAAAATTTCCCTTTAAACTCTGGCAATCTTCAACAAACTGCAAAACCCTGTCATTTTCCACTGCCACTTCAGTGCTTATCACTGTTTATAACTCTGACAATGTCCATCCTAACTGCACAGACCAGTTGATTGACTTCTAATCAAAGGGTAAGGAGTTTCTATCTTCATGTGCGGTGCACTCTCATGATATAAATGTTGTTTCTATGTCTGTTAAGCTCCACCTCTGTGGTGCATTTGTGTGGTACGAATTCTGCACATGCAAATGATTTGGAAAGATTCTCCTCGAACTGCAATCAGTAATCTAGCCAATGCTCTTTAAAGCTGCAAGCAATTTTAATTTTAATTCCGAACATAATACAAAATGAATAATCTGAAAGGAGTTTATTTCCTCATGGACACGACCTCTCTTTTGCAACGGCTATCATTTTTTTCTTAATCTGGGAGGGTTTGGTAGAATATAATCAAATTAATGTTTCTGTCATAAGAGTTATTATGCATTGTTTCCGTGTTAGTGTGTGAAACTGGCTTGAGAAACAAAGAAGGTAGACAATCCAGATGATTTCTTGCTTGTCCGTAACGGAATTTGAGGTTTTTGTGAATTCTATTATCCTAGGATCTGTGCGGCCTGCTGAAGTGATCAACCACTCAGCTTCTGTTTCTGAAGTAGTTTGCAAGAATTCTTGATCAACTAAACGTTATATTCTATCAGGGTTTTTGGTGTGAAACCAACTGTGATTTGGACAAGGAAAGGATCAGAAACTACCATCCATTACAACTTGGGGACAAATTGAATAGAGCACGGACCCTCAAAACACTACTGAAACTGACATGTGTCAGTTAAGTGTAACATCACAGCCCTTCTGTCTCTGTGCAAATTGTCCAGCACTAAGAGAGGCCAGGATGTTTCGGTGTCTTTATGAGTGAAATGAAGGCCACTAGCTGCTACCATGTGCTGGGATTTGACCCAGGGCACAACCAAGCAATAAGATGACCTTTTCCTTGTGGGATTTTTGTGGTTCATTGAGAGTAGATTGTCCACACTCCCGGCCTCATGATTTAACAACTTTTTTCTAATTTTTAGAGTGTTGATAGCGTCAATAACCAACACATTGTTTTGTTTCTCTGTGGAAAATCAATCGATCAATCTTTAGATCCTTTTTTTAACAAGTCAAAATGTATTGGTATCATTTTAATCTTATTCATCCTGCTAGTGTTTTGACTTGTTAATTGGTTGTCTTTTCTGGTTTATTTGTTCTCCTTTTCAATTTATTGCAAGTCGAATCTTAATCCCCATAAACAGACTCCACTGCTAGATTACAAGTTCTACTGACTCTGCCAATTTTATTATTTTTTTATCATTGACTCCTACTCTCCCTTTGTTCACCGTCATTATCTAACACTTGCGTGTTACTAATCATATTTTTTATGCAAACTCATTAGAAGTTTCCCGTTCGGTATCTAAAATAAACAATTTAAAATTTCATACTCACACTTGTTATTAGAGTTATAATTTTATTTTTCTAGATTATTTTGGCTTCTCAATAATTTATTAAGAAAGGTAATGGTTGAAATTGTGGTAATGATTATTTTTAAAATATATTAAAATAGTGTTTTATATTTTTTAAAATTTATTTTTAATATCAAACAATCTAAAATTATAAAAAAATAATTAAAAAAAATAAAAGTATTTTTTAAACACAAAAACAAAAACAAGGATATTTTATATAAAAAAAAAGAAAAAAACTTTCAATTTAAGAAAAATAAAACAGCGGGCCTTAATGCTAATCATTTATAATAATCAAATTGAAACCTCGATGATCAAGCTTAATTATAGTTGGTGCCAGTTACCCATTCATAACTTCAACGGCTCACGTTAGCCACACCCACCTTTGAAAAATCAAAGTCTTCCCCATTTTTTTATTAACACAACAGCTACCCGCCATTTCTACCCACCTCTCTCTAAACAATGAAGAGCCCATATTCTCGCTACGCTCGCCGGACCCCAGCCTCCGGCGTAGGGCATACGCCGGACCGTGTTCCGTACTCCCCGACATCCTCCTCCAACTCGAGCGGCTCCACCTTGAAGAAACGGAACCCGTTGTCGGTGGCCGCGAAATCAATGGCCGGTGTGTTTGTTGCTTGTTTCACGCCTCCCGAGCCTGAGCCGAACAGTTCAAAGGACTTTGGTTACTCTGAAGAGTTAAAAGCTCCCTCTGGTAAACTCCTTGTTTGTTTTGTTGACTTTTTTACCCGTAAGGTTTTTGCTGAGAGAAAAGGTAAGAAACTTGAGATGTGGTTCTTGATTCATATGATATAGTCTTTTTTGGGGACTTTTCATTTTGGGTTGGACTATAGAATGCGATTGCAACACAGTAATGATGGTTTGTTTTTAATTGATCTTCTGTGTAAACAAATCATGGCTTAAATGTTGTGTTGGAAGCAAGGGATCAGATCCTTGAATAATTTTCTTTTACTATAAGTTTTTATTTGGATATAAATGAGAAATTACTGAATGTACATGGTTTATCAACGATCACTTCCTGTCTACTTATTGTTATGCTATAACAACGTTTGATTATTAATAAATTTCTTGAAACCTTAACAAATGTGTTTGGTACCCTGCCCTTCCCTTTTTAAAGGCATTACTTGTTATATACACCAATTTGATTTACTTCTTTGTTATTTATCGATTTTATGGTAAAAGTTGGGCCGAATCTCAATGTGTTATTATGATAATCACAAATTAAATAAGCAGATTTGGTATTATTCCAAAGCAACAGGAACTGGGGGTTCTTGGCCCATTTCAAAAAAGCGTAATTAGTCTAAAAAAAACAAACAAAGAAAGTAGACTTGTATATCCTATTTTAAGTTTATTTACTAAACACATAACAATTTGTGAGACAACGCTTTAGTTTCAGAGCATTGAAGCATACTTGAAGTACATGGTGAATCTTTTTCTTTTTTTTCTATTTCTATATGAAATGAATTTGTAGAGTTAGAATGAACTACTCAAATTTGTTCATTTCAGTTGCATCTAGTACTTCTGGTGGCAATGAAAGGAGACGAAGTTCAAGAACAGGTATATTTAGCAGTCCAGCCAATTCAGTCCATGGGAGAGAACCTGGGAGTGTAAATTTTACCATGGAGGAAATCTATGCAGCCACAAGGAACTTCTCTCCTACATTCAAGATTGGACAAGGTGGTTTTGGGACAGTATACAAGGGAAGATTGCAAGATGGAACTGTTGTTGCCATCAAACGTGCCAAGAAGGTTGGTGAAAGTTGCAGTTTATTTTTCTGCTTCAGTGAATGTGAGTATTCTGAGGTTTCACAGATTGCATGGTTATCTGTGTCTGCAGAGTGTGTATGATAAGCATTTAGGTGTGGAATTTCAAAGTGAGATTCGAACACTGGCACGGGTGGAGCATTTAAATCTAGTAAAGTTCTATGGATATCTGGAGCATGAAGATGAAAGAATTGTTCTTGTGGAGTATGTTGCCAATGGAACTCTCAGAGAACACTTGGATTGTGAGTTCTTCGCAACCTCTCTCTATGCCTGTGTGTGTGTCTATGTGCACGCTCATGGGTGTTGAATGTGGCAGATGAAGATATATGTTTGCAAATGTGGGAATTTTGTTCATTCACGAATGACATTGATGCAGGTATTCATGGAAATGTTATTGACCTTGCGGTGCGCCTAGATATTGCAATTGATGTGGCTCATGCAATCACTTATCTTCACATGTACACAGGTTTTCTTTTAATTGCAACCAACCTAATTTTACTTGTATCAAAGTTAGAGCTTCTGCTATTTCTCTGACACTTGCAGAAAAGCTTGAGATATCTTATTGGATTATTGTGGCTTTCCATGTAGATCACCCAATTATTCACAGGGACATAAAGTCCTCCAACATCCTCCTCACAGAAAACTTTCGAGCCAAGGTAGCTGACTTTGGTTTTGCTAGACTGGCAGCTGATAGTGATTCAGGTGCCACCCATGTGTCTACCCAAGTTAAAGGAACTGCTGGCTACTTGGACCCAGAATATTTGAGGACTTATCAATTGACTGAGAAGAGTGATGTTTATTCATTCGGTGTATTGCTGGTTGAACTAGTGACAGGTAGGCGCCCTATTGAAGCAAAAAGGGAAATCAAGGAGCGTATAACTGCAAAATGGGTACAATACTCTTTCCCTCTGTTTCTTCACTCAATAAAAGTCTTACTAAATATTAATTATGTCATGTGAAACTATAAAATCCCAGCTCTATAGTTATCCAGTGCTAGCAATATCTGATGGATCCCACCATGGAATTCCTTAACAGAGCCTAGAAAGCAATCCAAGCCCTCCCATCTAATCTCACATTTTGTTGGAACTGTGTACCAAGAGAATTAAAGCAATCAATAACAGATCTGTTCTGATTTCAGTCAGTTTTTGCGCAGGCAATAAAGAAGTTTGCGGAAGGTAATGCCATTTTAATACTGGACCCGAAACTAAAATGCACCGCAGCAAATAACTTGGCCCTGGAAAAGATTCTTGAACTGGCCTTGCAATGTTTGGCTCCTCACAGGCAGAGTCGGCCAAGCATGAGGAAATGTGCTGAGATTCTTTGGAGTATCCGTAAGGATTACAAGGAACAATCAGCCTCAGATTTTCGTTCCTTTTCTTCTAAATCACAGGGGAGTATTTCAGTAATAACAGAAGAATAAACAAATAGCTGCCCAGTATTGCAGAAATGATAATGTGAAGAGAAAAAAGCCAAGCAGGTTGCTTTTTAAGACGAACAAGTGATTCGAGAGTAATTGTGCAGGGTGGTCAGAGTAGAAAAAGGATTGATAGCTTTCCATAGAGCGATTTCCAAGAGGGCACAATATTGCTCAATAAGACTCCACTGCTTGCACGATCATAGGAGGTGTTCGTTGTGAAGTTATGAATGTATATAGGAAAATCGTTTTAAGGTGACGAAGTGCCTTTGCTTCCACCTGATTTTGTGTTTACTGTTTCTTCATCTTTTTGGTTACAATTGTTTTTTAATCTTTCATGTTGTTTCCATCCATTCTGCAACATTTCTAAACAGAGCGGGGTTTGTATTTTTTTCTGTATTGTCGCAGACAAATATTTCTTCGAGACCATCCCCCAATCTAGAACAATATCATTTTGAGAAATCCATGTCAAATGGATGTCGTGTGAGAACATAAACATTGTAAACTATGTGATTAATATTGTATATCGATAGGCTTGCAATATTCCCATCACTTTTTGAGGAATTACATGTAAACATTTCCTCTCGTGATCTCCATTTGCATGCAAACTGCGTCTAAGTTGGAAACTAGATGTCTGGTTCAATCTCTCTCCTGCATTTAGTTTATTCAGATTGCAATAAGCAGCTGACACTTCTCTAGTTGAGGACGAGGTCCCATCTATCCACTTGCTAATTTATATGTTAAGGTACAATAATTTCATTTCATTTAACGACCGATAAGTTCTTTGTCCGTGGGAGAGACACCAATGCTTCTTGAACAACCTCCAAAACTAAAATCCAGCTTTTATATTTTTTGTTCCTTTTCCAGTTAGTCAACAGATTCAGACTTTTCTGGCATCCAACTACCTCTCATCATTGTAATTTAAGATCTGATTTGCAAGTGGTCAAGATCGAAGAATAGTCAAATATGATGAGTAAGTTAAATTTAATTAATAAGAAAAATGTATCAAATAACCGACATAATCTTACAAGACTGATAGATCAAGAAATTCATCGTCAATGGTGGATCTATTCCCCCTAAATCTTTTCAATATTTCCGTCTTTTCTTAATTCCCTAACCTGTCGAACCTACCTTTGTTTGTACACACACAGAAATGTAAAAGAAGAAAAATCCTGGCAAAAAAGGGTTCATATTTATGAGAAGAAGAATTGGCAATACGGCTTTTGTTGATGTAGTAGGACGCATGTTTTACTTCGGTAAGAGCTGCTTTAGCAGATACAATCGAGGAAGTCTTGTTCAGTATGGACAGGCTACATTTTCTCATATGTACTGGAGATTGCTTATTTTCTTTCAGGAGTTGAGGGCTAAATTCTGCAAAAATCTCTCCTCCTCCCTCTAACTATGGCTCAGCTCTTGAAAATGAATCCTGCCGCGTCAACCCATAGTTTCCATCTGGGGTTGTTTGATTTTCGCTATTTATAATTTTGTCTACTTTTGAACAAAGGAACAGGAAGGAAGATGTATATATGGTGACATGCCACAGACTGCAAACCATTTTACACGCCAAACATCAGAGAAAGAGTTATAAAAAATAAACCAGTGACATAAACAATTAATAAAACCATATTATATTTGCTAAAGTATTTCATAGTACCTGTGCCATATCCAGTAGCTTTCGCTGCTTTCCAGCTTCCAGCTTATTGCTGCCATGGCCAGGGCAGAAAACCCTGCTAGCACAAAACCCCATCGGAATCTTCTCAAAAGTGCCTTGACAAAATTACTGAGCTGGGCTCCGATGGTTTCCCACCTATAATAAAAGACAAGCCCGGTTTTCTTTAAATTGAAAACCATAATTTTTTTTTGGCATACACAGCTTCAAGCAATGCATGCACCCTCCAGTAGGGAATGTAAAAATACTTTTATCTGCAACTATTTTGTTACCAAAAGCAATGAGAATTTCCGAGAAAAATATGGCAAAAAAAGGCACAAACTGAAATTCAAGCACACGAACCTCAATAAAATCTTAATTTTAATACATTGAAGTCAATGCATGCATTTATCGCAGCTCATTGTTTGTTAAATATCACATTTGAGCATGATATTAAATCTTCATTGGTGATCTCAAAAAAGATACTTACCTTGTGGGCACATTTAAACAGAATCCCCTTGAAAATGAAAGTGATCTTAAATTGGTAGAGAATTCTACCAACCATCCAATGAGAAGACCAAGTGCCCCAATTGCCATCACAAGAATAATATTAGAAGACCTGCAGAGTTTAATCAACCTTACATGCTTAAATTCCTGCAGTACCCTGCTAAATGCATCAGACAAACTTGAAACATACCTGGTTGCCTTAGTTATGGCCATTAGGGCTGTGAGGATGGCAACAACTGTGTGAATCGCTCGTTTAGAGACTTCATCAATGGTGGTTAAGTATATAAAAGTGCTCACTACTGCCATGAAAGACAGCCAAAAGTCCATGAACTGAAACATTCCAGTTGATGAGTCAATAACATCTTAAGCCAGTAAACCTAAGATCTCACATTTCCTAAAATAAATTAATTAATAGACAATAATATAAAGTTATACAAGAATGAAGGCATTTGAGCTGGAGAGAGATTCAAAACTGCTGAATGCTATACAACTCTTATTTTCTAAACTAATGCAAACACATTCCTTCAAACGATCTGAAAAAGGGAAAATAAATTTTTGTTTCTAAATATCTCACTAAAGATCCTCAAATAGCTTCAAGGCTTGTTTATTGTGTTTCTCATGTCAAAACAAACACAAATCCTAGGTTCACTTGGTTCTGAGATACTTTTCTTGGCATTATTACAGTAAAATATATAAGCAAATCATCTTTCAAGGGCCGTCAGAAATCATATTCTCCATCAATAGTGCATAAAAAGCAAGGAAAATTGAGATGTACCTGTAAGACGCCAAAGGATAATGCACACCAGGTGCCTACATCACATGCATGATATAATCCACTTGAAATTCCACTAGAAGTAAAGATAACCCATTCTGCAAATGCCTGCATTGAGAAAAAAAGGTCATTTTGGTAATGTTAAACTAAATAGTGGGGATCAAAGGTTCATCTTCTCCAATTGAAGAAATCAACTCCAAAGCTGAATGTTGGGTTGGTATAGATATGAACATTATCCCTGATATCTACCACTGGCACATCCTTGAGATTCATGAATCATCGCTCACCTCTTCTTGTTGGTTGCAAGGCAAATCAATCGTACACTGTTACTAAAAAACCAATTACAGTAAAAGGTTGGGCTGCTTGGAAAGTGTTTCACCATGACAGCAATAAGAATTAATCTTTGCTTTAAATTTAAAAAATAGTCAATCCAATAAAAAAAATTACTATAGCATTACCTTATGCCTAAGAGCCCAATATGCAGGAAGTATAGCTGCAGCATTTGATCCAATTAGAGCAATCGATTGCCATATGTGACCTGCATTAGTTTAAAGCTACTTGAATAGGGGGCTATTGTATTGCATGATAATAACTCCTGACCTTCATTTCACATGCAAAATGGAATTCTTAAAAGAAAAAAGGGTGAAAAAAAAGGTGCAAAGCGCATTTCTCTCCAATTTCGTCTCACAAACTCGAGTCAAAGAACCATTGCTGGCCTCCTGCAACTTCCAACTGGCTAATTCATTCAGAGGTCTATACTTCATAAATCCAAGTTAGATGAGATCAATGATTTTCTCAGAAGGCTTCCTAAAGTATCTTTCACAACCCAGGAAAAAGAAAAGGAATTACATAGATCTCTGTCAAATGGTGACAGTTTGACCATGATTTCAAACTTCCTGTTCTAAATTTGCCAGTTTTCTGAAAGCCTTACAAATATTTTTCTTTTAAAGCAACCATTTGCATGCCTAAGAAGTTACATAGGCAGTGAGCGATTTTTCAAAGCTCTGCTTACTTCCATTGCGACAAAGTGTAGCCGTGAGAACAGCATGATAGCGATTCCAGAAGTATTGGAAGAAAAGAATTATCAGGGATGAATTTGCAAGGAAGGATATCTTATATTAAAAAAATAAAGAAAACTAAAGTTATATCCCCACTGGAGTGTCCTAGGAGAATTTGGAGAGAGTCCAGTCTTTCAGCATTTTTTGCATGAAGTGATGACTGACAGGACTCAAACCTCCTCTCCGTGGCTGCAAGCTCTAAGAGTTTTACCATTCACTAGGTAACGACCCCTACAAGGATGTTTAAAACCAAAAAAAAAAAAGTGTACCTTGATGTGATACAATCTCGATGCTACAGTCAAATCCCCCATGTGTTCGATCACAGGAGCAGAAGCTGAGAAACAAAAAGGCAAAGTTATGAGAAGTTAGGGGGGCGGATAAGTGTCATACTTTGGAAGTGCTGAATATAAAACCTGTATGAAGCCAATCCACTGGCATCCAGAGCTACTTTGCATGCCCCATGAGAGGAGCATCTTTTTGGGCATCTCTCAACAGAGACTGACATGACAGTCTGATCATTTGAAGGGATGGTGGTGGTATTTAAAGACCTTAATCCAAATGTCCAAGTTCCTTCCTTGACGTATAGAATGTAAAAATCAATCTTTTCTTCAGTTGAATTATACGACGTGAAAAACATGGAACCGTCACTGCTTCTTGTTCTGTTTGCATAATAATAATCCCAACTGTCAAGAGATGGCAACCCACCATATCTAGCATATATTTCATAGATTATCTTCACGTCTGAAGTCATCCGGATGTGGATGTTCCCTCCAGCTGCACCACGAGGAATGTTCAAGAGAAAATACGTCCAAGAAGTATCTGTTTCATTGCTGTATGAGGAATTGCTTGAAAGGGGTTCAAGAGGAAAATCAGCTGAATCTGGGGACACTTTTCCACTGAGGGGCAAATAATAGGATTCAAAGGGTGTGGAGTCTCTCCTGAGAACTGTCTGCAAGAAGGAGTCTTGGCTTGTAAATGAAAAAAGAAAATGTCCGGATAACTTCCAGTCTTCCATCAAGCATTAATAAAACAAAAACGTGCTGTGTAAAACAAGATATCTACAAACTTCTTCTTGAAGCGGTAAAATTGATATTAATATCACACTCTACAATCAGTAAGTCAATTCATAACTATTGTGAAGTACAGAAGAGTGCTTCCAACACAATATCTCTGCAACAAAATCTTGATCCCATTTTGTTAGACACAATTGCTAACACATGCTTTTCATCACCATCACCCATCCTTTGAGTATGTGAGTGGGAGAGTTAGAGGGAGGGAGGGGGAGCCCAGATTGTATATCAAGCCATTCTATGATTTATGAACTCAAATTTCTACAGCTCAGACAGGCAAGGATCAGTGTGGGAATTCATGGTGGTGTATGTACCCACTAACCAAATTTACATGTAAGCAAAAATAACTATAATTATTTTTCCATGTTAAAGATTGAATTCTCTATTCAATTAAAATCCTAGGTTTCAATATTTTTCTGTTGTTTCAAGCATCATGCCTATTTCTCTGCTTCCATAGGAGCATAAGATGTATAGCAACTTCATCCGTACAAACCCCACTATCAGTGTCACCGATATAAACAAATCCAAGTATCTGATTCAGATAATTCTGAAGTAAATCATATAACTAGATTTGCATGTCGGAATATATTCATAATCAAGATTCAAAGAACACACATTCCTGGAACAGTTTACCTGAAGCATGTATTTTTCTGAAGAGCAATTCAATCCAGCCTTCCCCACTGGACAATTAAGCAATTGCCATGTAATGGAATAGCAAACTTGCATGTTAGTATTCTGAATCCCTCCAACTTCTTTTGAAAGATTAGTGGGTAAAATAGTAACAAACCATCGACCAACCTTTGGCTTACGAATGATAAGAGGAGCTTTACTCATGTCACCAGAATAATCATACAGTGCCATTGAAGGCATTGCACCATGCCGAGCGAAATACAATAAGTTAGCAACACTAGCATTACCAGTGCTATTTGTTGGGGCAGCAGTGAAACTGACATTTGCTGCCACAATTTTTAATTGTTCTGCTATTCCCAACACCTCCAATGCATATACTTTTGGCTCACCTTCTCCATGGCAATAACTTTCAAAAGTTTTGCATGAAACCACATTTTGTATTGTCTGTAAGTTAGCACCAGAAAAAATTTCCGTCGGATTGTAGCTGTAAGCTTGAGAACATGAAAAAGGGTCAATTGTCTGGTTGCAATACTGTCCCCACATTGTTGATGTTGCACATCCTTCCACACTGATGTTGGCACTAAAGGAGTATGATGGGCTACGGATAATCTGCAATGCCAGATGACTTATAGTAAATTCAATATTTAAATAATAGCAATATTCATCGTTGTCCCAATGTGAGTCCTTCGATGAGGCGGGGCGGGGGGGCGCAGAAGGTACTAAAAAAAAGAAAGAACTAGAATGAAAAAGGCTATAGGAAATAAACCAGTAAGACACCAAGACAGCCACAAAGACACACTGTTATTAACAAAAACCAATTAAATCTGACTATAAAGAGGAGAATGAATTCTGTCTGTCCAGAATATCAACTTCAGTATTCTAGGGCTTTCTAAATCTGCTACTATAAACACTTGTATCAGAAATTTCTGAAACTTTTTGATTCTCCCTTTAATTGGAAATAAGAAGCTGCGTTCATCCTGCTATTACAAATGAAAAATTAACTTCAGCCTATCAAAGTGATTTCAACATTAAGTTTTTATATATGGCCAAACTTTTCTCCTAGTGAACAGCATCAGCTATTTCACTAAAGCCAGTGCTCCTATTAGTCAACTATATTCCTTTTAGCTGGTGCAACATGCTGGCTAGCTTCCTAAGATTAAGAAGTTCACTGAAACAATAGAATTTGATCAAAATTCAAAAGAGACATCACAAGGAATGCTTACTAATACAGCTAGTTTAAATGAAATGTACCATTTTTGATTGTGTCCTTGTAGGTCCGATGCCATTAAAAAGACCTAGATACCAAACTCCTGGAGATATCTGCATAAAAAAATTATAATTTAAACTCTGCTCGCTGACATGAAGGGAACAGAGCACTAGTGAAATAATCCACACCTACCACAATTAGGAAAGGATTGTTGGCATACCTGCTCATTTGTGAGTGTCGCTGTTATATTTCTCTGCATTGGATAGCACTGCACATTCTGAGGACCTTGAATTCTTTGAAATGAACCATTAGAGAAGGATCCTGACACCAAAACAGTGACAGCTACTTCAGTCTTTCCTTCATTTGATTCAAACAATGAGACTGAATAAAGAAAAGATTTTCACTCATCCCGACCAAAAGCAGAAATAAGGACTACAGAAAAAGGACTGTCAGAGAAAAAAGAGGCAGGTTCTGGCATTTCATGTACAACACTGTTGTGAAGAATTCAGTGGGCAAGAATAAAATAGCCAGGTGCTTTCATTCGAACAACTGAAAAAAGAATTTAGGAAGTAATAAAAGGTATGCAACACATTTGATTATTTTTTCTTCTTTCTTCTTTTGGAAAAAAGAGCTTCATGAGGATAAACTAAAACAATTCGATCTGTTTCTCTTTTACCTAGTTCTATAAGGGAACTGTTTAAGACATCTGGCAGAGGAGGACTGCCATCTCTGATGCAGATGAGTGGCAGTGTGCTCTTAGGAACCTTTGATATGCTTTTAGCATCCTGTGAAAAACTTGAACCATGAGCCAATAAGAAATCAAAAACATGATATGAGCAAAATTAACAATCAACATCAGCAATTGCATCGATTTTCAAAGGCAATTTGTATAGCACAAGTCCACTATCCGTGCAAGCCAATTAAAGAATAGCAATTCAAATGAAGGCATCAAAAGTAGCCATCCGAAAAATGCACAGTTCACTTCTTTTCTTTTGTTTTCTTCTCTTGCAAAATTCAAAAAACGGATAAGATTGACAAAAAAAGCTAAGATAAAACATACTCACAAGGTCTACGTCCGACTGCACTGTTATAGACACAGAAGAGAACCACGCGGGCAAATCAACTGGAACAAGGCACAAAACCAGAAAAGCCAAGATTAAAATATCTTCTAACCAACATCTTGCAAAATCCAAGAAGCTGAAAAGATTGAATTGAGGTTTGAAAGAGCCATCCCACACTCAGTAAATTTTAAATCTTGATGTTGAGGTCCCTAAATTTTAACACACTGATTAAGAGAAATTACATACGGGGATATGAACATCATAGTGTTCAATAAAAACAATAATCAAGTAGAAGAAATGAGTAATTGAGCGCAGTTTCATGGGCTCAAATAAATTACACTAAACAGAATCAATTTGAATCATACAATAATTCAGATCATGAATTCCATTCATGATCTCAAGATCAATGAAAACAATAAGCAATCAAACAAGAGCCGAACTTTAATCAAAATCAACAACTAGCAAAGACATAAAAGTAAAAACAGTAATCATCTTTCAACAACTGGGACGAAATTCTTCACTTAATTCAGAACTTTTGAGACGATCAGCCAATCATATAACAGCCAACAAAACTAATCCATAAAAAAAAAAAAAACAAATACTCGGCCAATCAAATGCTTAAAAGGGTCAGTTCATATGAACTTACGGACCTCGTATGTAACGCAAATCAAACGGCCTGACATTAGTTGTTGGGTAACTAAAACTGGAAACAGTAAATGTATTGTACGGACCCAACTGATTTGCTGAATGAGAGCAGCAAAAAAGAAGAGAAGAGAACACGAAAAGACGTGACAGGATCGTAAAATAACAAGAAGGGAAGCAGAACAGAATCGAATTCTCTGCCATTTTTTTAGTGCAGAACATGATGATGATGATGATATGATAAGAGATGATGTGATTTTTGAAGAAGGCGATTAATGTAATAAATTAGCATTTGTTTGGTGTGTGTAGGTGATTTCTTTCTTTGTTTAATGTGATTTCGCGTAAGGTGACTACGTCTAGTTGTTGACTTGAGTTCTGCGACTTCTGTCTAGGTTTGTTTGGGGGAGAGTGAACCACACGTGCAAATGATGGAGTTTTTTTTATCACGCGCCACTTGCCTGGGGGTAGGACTAAGGACAGGGGAGGACGGTCTGTAAGGTAGAATCTTTGATTCCACAGGGAAGCAGCATTACATCAGAGGGTACACGTTGATTATTTCATGAGCTATGTCACTTTAGCTGAACATTTTTTCGTAAATTTATTTTTAACCGTTTAAAATTATATTCCAAACAATATTTTATGAAAACATTAATTAAAAAAATTTCAAATTTAATTTTTTATGTTTATAAATATTTTTGATATATTAGTATTAAAAAATAATTTTTTTAAAAAAAATATTTTTTAATACATTTTTAAACGAAAAACAATTTAAAAATCAATTACTATAACACCCCAACACCCCTTTAAATATATGAATTTTCATGTTTATAAAAAAAATAAATATAAATAAAATTAGAAGAGGGGGGGAATTCAGCAGGGATAGAAATTTTATTATATTTTTTATATTTCATAATTAATTTCATTATCTATCTATTTTTCTTCACAATAAATCCATAAAAATAATTATTTTTCTTTATTTTTAAACACCATTAATTTTTTTCATACTAATGTGTTTTTTATCATCATAGAAATTTTGTATTTTTATATGATACAAACTTGATAAATAAATTAAAAATATTTTAAAAAATAATATATTTTCAAATAATTTTTAAGTATGTGAATTTTTTTGTTTATAAAAACAAATATAAGGAAAAGTAAAAAAGCAGAAGAGAGGGGGGAAATTCAGTATGGATAGAAATATTATTATATTTTTTTATAAGTCTCGTATTTAATTTCATAATCTTTCTATTTTTTTTTCAAAATGAATCCAAAAAAAAACTGTTTTTATTTATTTTAGAAAAGACAAAGAAAAGGAATACTGTTTGTCCTACTCCTGTCCCGCAACCATCCGATTGGTCAAAAGAACTCTTCCATGTCAACACGTGTCATTATCAAGCGGCCATCTTAAAACTGCAAGGACTTAGACATAGGACCCACCGAATTTTAGCCTTCGAAACTCTCGCCGTCCCTTTGTTCTGCTCCGTGTCCAAACAAAAACAACTTTAAAAACAACAAAAAAACCGCTCAAACGAAACTGGTCAGAGACAGAACACGTAAAAGATCACAACTTTCAGTTTTAATCCAACCGGAAAAATGACTGTCATCGATTTGGTTACGCGAGTCGATTCAATCTGCAAGAAATTTGATAAATACGACGTCGATAAGCAGAAAAACCTTAACGCTGCTGGCGATGATGCTTTCGCTCGCTTATACGCAGTCGTTGAGGCCGACCTCGATGCTGTTCTCCAGGTAAATATCACCTCGGTTTCCCTTTTTTTTTTATTCCCTGTTTGTTTTCTTTGAATTGAAAAGGGAAATAAAGGGTGTTTCTTTTTTTTTTGGTAGAAATCAGAGGCAGCGAAAATAGAGAAAAGCAGGGCTACGGCTGTTGCTATGAATGCAGAGATTCGAAGAACAAAGGCTCGATTACTTGAGGAAATTCCTAAATTACAGAGACTCGCTTTTAAACAGGTTGTTTTTGTAAATTTTTTATATCTGATTAGCTATTTGAAAAACGTGTTTTTGTTGTTAGAAACAATGGAGATTAATGGGATAATAATAATTTTGGGTGTAGGTGAAAGGGCTATCGAAAGAAGAGCGCGAGGTGAGAAGTGATTTGGTTGCTGCATTAAAAGATAGAATCGAAGCTGTAGCAGATGGAAATATTAGTGCAGCTAAAAAAGGTGGAGATTCTGCGCCTTCAGCATCGCATGGAGGAATTAAATTTGATTCAACTTATGGTAAAAAAAAGAATTTTTTGGGAGTTGATTAGTGGTTTTTTTATTGTTTATTCTTGTTTCGTGGATGGGATGATTGTAGTTGAAGTTTCGATGATTTTTTCTTCTTTTTTTTCGAATTTGGAATCAGATGGAAGATTTGATGATGAGTATTTTCAGCAAACTGAAGAGTCGGATCGGTTTAGGCAGGAATATGAAATGCGGAGAGTGAAACAGGCAAGTGTTTTGTGCTTTTTCTTTGTTTTTACTTGTATCGTGATCGGAAAAGGTCATGATTTCAAGTGCAATGAGGTTAATGGAGCAAACTTGAGTGAAGTTATTGATGATCTATTCTGGGATTTGATTTGACTTCTTGCAGGATCAAGGTTTAGATGTTATAGCAGAAGGTTTGGACACTCTGAAAAACATGGCCCATGACATGAATGAGGTTTGGTTATGTCCTATTTTCAATGAACTTCTGATGAGTGGTAAATATTTTGAATATTGTTTATCACTGAATTACGAATGCTGTCTGCAGGAGGTGGACAGACAAGTGCCATTGATGGATGAAATTGATGACAAGGTATTTTCCACTTTCCTGGTGTTATAGTCCTTTAAACTGTACATTTTACCGGAGGTATTTAACAGCTATAGCATAGTGGCAAGTGGGCTTTCCCCTTGGGCAATAATAGTATACACCTGCTTTTGATCTATTAAAAGAAAATCACAGTTACTATTCGTGATTTGGTTACTGGGAAGTGACATTTTTCTTAGAAGTAATGATCATTACATTGAACATAGAACGATCATCTAATACTTTAGATAATGGTAGAAGCTGTGCATATTATTCATTGCAAAATGGTAGTTATTTGTTTTGATGTTTTAACTTGAACGGTTGGTTACATCAAATTTCAGTAGTAATCCTCTGACATTCTTGCAGGTTGACCGAGCAGCCTCTGACCTTAAAACTACTAATGTGAGACTTAAGGATACTATAAACAAGGTAAATGCATCACCAATTTGATAATTCGAAACTGAAAACTATTGCTGTCCCCTGTTTCAAGTCTACTACTCATTTTTCCTATGTTTGCATTTTGATATTAAAACAGATGAGGTCCAGTCGCAACTTTTGTATTGATATCATCCTCTTGGTTATAATCTTAGGCATTGCTGCCTATCTCTACAAGTAAGTTCTTTTTGGTGGACCAGATGTACATGGGACTTCCTTATATTGCTTGCCATTTTGTTTTGGAATATCAAATAATAATTTGCTTAAAGAAGGCCAACCATGCTACATTGTTGTTTCAACATGCTTTAGCTTAAGTCAGAATTAGCTCAATTACAAGCTATTCAATGAATCAATCAGGTGTTACTTACAAATCATGAGTGTTCGAAGTTCAACCTGTTTCTTGTTGACTTCATGTTGGACAAGTCCTGATCTTCCTATGAACATGAACGATATTTGACATCTTCGTAATTGTTTATGCTTGGTAACTATATATATATACATATACATATATATATATATATATATGTATGTATGTATATATTTTTTTTTTATGTTGTCATCATGTGCTTCCATACTGCTGTTTATCCAGTGATATAATTTCTTCCGGATTGATGTTTGTCTAGAGGCATTGTCGTCACTTGCTTTCCCGTGCATATCAATGATGCGGAGAGCCTCTGGTTTCCTAGAAGTGAAACTTTTAGATTTGGATTTATACAATTTGAAGGCAAAATTTTCTTTCCAGCAAGTGTGCTTACCCACAACCCTTCCCCCACAACATAAGACGGAAAAAGAGGGAGAATTAATGAAAAATCCATCCCAGTGTCATAACTTATAATGTCCCAAAATCCAAGATATGTACCTATAAAAAGGTTGTGTTTGGGATAGTGGTTAATTAATATATTCAAGTGCTTGGATTTCTTCTTCTTAATCTAAGGAGCTCTAGGCTAATAATAGAAACTTGAATACCTGAAAAAACAGTTCTAATCGAGGGGACTTAAAGACCCTCCGATGATAAAGTCAATATATTTATGGAAAATGTATAAAATAACTTAAGGTAATAAATGATTTAAAAGAGCTTTATATTTAAGAAACGATGTTTGTTCTTGAGTTTTAAGTTGGGTAATGTTCTAAAATATATGTATTTTTATTTTAAGAGATGAAAACTTATGAACCTTTTACTTAGATGGTTCAACGAGTATTAATATCCCTGAACTTTGTTGTTTCTAGAGAAAGGAAAGGGTGAAATAACAGAAGCCATTAAATGGGGAAAAGTATCAGCAAATTTTTCCATAAGATGATTCCATGAATGTGTTGTCAAAAGATTGTTTAAAGGTTTTGTCTTGTCTACATGTTATGAGCTTCAAAGCACTGGTATGTTTGGCTGTTCTGCTTTGTTTGCCATGCGTTTTGTGTCCAGAACTGTCTGGGCTAAGCTAGGAGCTGCTTGAACCATCTTCTTCCAATCAGTGAAAGAAAACCCAGACTACTTAACCTCGGATTGCTGATGAAGCTTGTGACGATTTTATTACATATTTTGAGATCATTTCTTCTCTCTTGCAGTGTGCTGAAGTGAAATGAGCATTCCAGCAACCACTTCCACAACTACTAATCTCCTGGCACATACAGCTTTCTGCTGCTACTGGGTCGTCTTTGCATGCATCATTGTACTACATAATGTTTACTGGAAGAGTCTTTACGTACATCTGTAGCTATTAATTTCTTCATAAACTGTAATTTCCAGCAACTTGAAACTGAAACATTGAGACATTTTAATATAATTCCCACTTTATCAGGGTTTCATCGAGTCTCTTGTAGTTGGCGTTTTCAATTCTATGCTGCTAATGAAGTATTTTGAGATCATTAGTTAGCTTGCGCCATGCATCGCTAGATGCTAATGGAAGTATTTTAGGATGGTCTTGTATCCTCCCTATCCACTTTTACTACACATGAATTTTTAGACCCCTGTTTGGGAAGGGTAGAGTGTTTTTGTATTCTTATCAATTTTTTAAAATATTTTTTTATTTTAAAATATATTAAATAAGTATTAATTTTTCTGACCAATTTCTTTTTAAACCGCACTCCCAAATGGGGGCAAAAGCTCCTAACTTCCCAAATGGGGCCTTCAGCTTCATCCCTGATTCAAATAATTAAACATGGTACATTTATTTGATTGCCAAGTAATCAACAGTGAAATAAAGATGAGCCATCTGATTGCAGCCTTTTCTGACATGAGCCACCCACTTCTGTCCCCACGCTCGCATGAGGAGCGTGCTCCTCTTTTCATTTCTGGGAGTTTATTCTGTAGATTTCAAAGAATCCGAACCAAAAGGGAGAGGGTACGTGCCCTTTTGTCCCCCCCAAATTGAAATTAAGTTATTCACGAAACTTGGCCTGTTAATTCCTTTGTCTCCCAACATCCCAGACACTCGTGTGTCGACTCAGTTTCTTGGCTCACTTACACAATTTCACCACACAGGTACTAGTTTGATGTGCCATTTCCATTCGGATAATTTTGTTTTTTTATTGGTTTCTGAACTTCCTTTTTTTCAAATTGATGAATAATAGCTTTTTAGAAAATTACTTGAAAATTGGGTTTGACATTTTAATATATTTTTTAAAAATTGTTTTATAATAAATATGTGTTGTATCTCAGTCAATTAACGTTCATGACAGGACAGAGATCACGGTTCGAATACCAGGGCCGCCTATTTTTCTAAAATGTAATAGATGATAGGTCATGTGTTTTCGAACAAAAAAAAATAATAATAAGTGGCAGGTGGATGATGTCTAATAAAAAAAAAAAATGTTGAGCTAAGTGTGCGGGCCTGAACTGTTGCTAAGTCTTTTTTATATTTTTACACTAAATTTTTTTTTATCAAATTCGACATGCCTTTTAAATACTTTTATAAATTTTTATTTTTATTTTAATAATTTTTTTAATTATTATATATATGATGTAGCTAAAAATAATAATAATAATAATAACAACAACAATAAATTATTCATGATAATTCTATTGAATCAATTTTTTATTGTTGACCTTTTTAAATAAGTTTTTAACATGATTTTTATAACATTTATGATTTTTTCAGTTTTCAATCACATAAAATATTGACATATTATTTTAATATTTTTATTAACTTTGTATCATAAAATATTTAAAAAAAACAAATTCAGTGATTCCAAATAAAATTATTGTACTTTATGAAAAACAATCAAAATATATTTTAAGATTTAATCACAATGCCGGATAATTTTCTGAGATCTAGAATATTTTTTATTTTTAAAAATATTTAGGTTCCACCAAATATAGTTAACTCAGCTAACTTGAGCATGCAAACTAGTTATTAGCTGGTTGCCCTAGTTAGGTATTTTCCATTATCTTGCTAAATTAGTAAGTCTTGAAATGCATAATAAATATTAGAAAACTGTAAGTAAACGCCGGGAAAGAAATTCGAGTTCTGAAATAGAACAAAGCAGTGAAAACTAAGTTTTTGGCAACCGGCCACGTGATTAGTTGAATCAAACCAAGTCACCGATACTACAGTGAAGCAAAGTCAGCATAGCCTAGCAAGGAAGCATTATAATATAAAGTATAAATTAACCTACACGTACTAGATGCATTTTATTATACTATATGATGGTCTACACCATTAACTTTCACTTTTCGTATTATTCTGTCGCATTCAAGAATTAAATAGGATGATTCTTGTTATAAATGATGGGATTTCTGCGACAAATCTCGTATAGCTCAAATGGGCATGCTATGGGTAACTTAAAGTCGATATCAATTTTTTTTTTTTTTTTGACAAGGCATATAGTACTGTAATTAATATAAATAGTCACGGGGCTCTCTCACTTGTAGATTAAGTTTTATCGTGTATAAAAATAAGAATAAACGTGAAGTGAATTGTAAAAAGAAATAAAATAAAAAAAATTGCCTCGTTTTGCTTGTAATTAATTTTGTTTTTTTTAGAGATATATTTTTTTGTAATTAATTTTTCCACGCTAATTTTGGTTTGTATCAAAAACCATTATCCCACTTGATCCAGAGTCTAGACCCACTCCAACCAAGACGGGTCTCGCAAGAAAA
>Ga0325414_1001113_pt1 | contig 25070 bp, 15 predicted proteins | sample PopdelMetagenome_8_FD_206183 | JGI IMG/M metagenome (GOLD analysis project Ga0325414, IMG submission 206183) | Populus deltoides microbial communities from Bellville, Georgia, United States - Leaf-PdKOR-R3 | ecosystem: Host-associated > Plants > Phyllosphere > Phylloplane/Leaf | place: USA... | reverse complement strand
TCTTGTACTTCTGTCATCTGAACCCCCTAGTTTCTTTCTTTCCATGAAAATGTCTAACCCCACATTCTTGTTTCCCTCTCTTTCGCTCACATTGTGATCTCTCTTTCTCTTTTGATCTACTATCTGTTTACATCACTCAGGTACCTCCCTTCCCTTTCTTTTCTTATCTTTTTCTTTGTGGAATCTGTAGATTTGATTCACTTTCTTTTTGTCAATGTAAAAACTGCTTCTGTTTTTAGTCTACTTTGCATTTCCTGGAGCTGCATTTGTCTTCTCAAGGTCCCTTGGGATCTTAGTTGTTTAACTTGTTAAGTTTTGAAGTTCTTGATTTGTAATGTAGGGAGATAAGTTGATGAATTTGTGGTCTTTGTATGTGCTACTTTAGGTAGATATTTTTTTTGTACAGTCTCCCCCCCCCTCCCTCTCCCTGTCTGCTTTTTTTTTTTGGTAATGAGAGGTGTTTGGTTACTCAGAAAATGAGGTAAAAGGCAGGAAATATGGTCTTTAGGATGCTTAACTATGCAACAATTAGGGGCTGGTAAGAAATTGATAGTTTCATAAATAGTTGAGCTTTATACAATTAAAATAGTTTACTTGATCTGTTCATAGAAAAATTAAGCATTTTGCCACTAAAAACAAAACCCACAAATATTCATTTCATTTCCCTTGATTTCCTCTTCTTTTTTTGGCTAATAAACATACAATTAAATTTTTTTCCCCCATTTGTGAGATTATTGGATGATTTTATTATTCATGTTTACCTAAAATGCTCTCATAATTCTTGTATTTCTTAGCTTTCAAGGGCCTTCCCAGTTATTTTATTTTATTTTATTTTTGGTCAATTTCGCGCAGTTCCTTTCTTTGTTAGTAAAGAAGTTTTTGGTAGCTTATAGTATATGCATTTATGGAGTAACTTTACAGACAGTGTAGCTTTTTCTTGTTATTACCTTATTGCATTCTCTTTATGGCGTTGAAGATTTCTTTTTGTCTACATCCAGAGAAGCAAGTCATTTCAATCTCTCAGATGGAGCAGTATGAAATATTAGAGCAAATAGGGAAGGGTTCTTTTGGTTCAGCTCTTCTTGTGAGGCATAAACATGAAAAAAAGAAGTGAGAATGAAACTTACACTCTGCTCTACCTGCATTTCTTCACTTGCTGTAAAATCCCACCATTACAATGATAAATTGTGAGCAATATCATATACTCAGGCGATTGGTTTCATTTCAAATCTGATTCTATTGTTATGTCAATTTAAGGTATGTGTTGAAAAAGATCAGGCTTGCCAGGCAGACTGACAGGTCACGTCGATCTGCACATCAAGAGGTCAATGTTTTTTTTCTATTTTTTTTAAGACTTTGGCAGAATGACTCATCTCCATCATTTACACCAAATCTGACATTGCCTCTGTTTATGTTTGTAATCCTCCTATGTTTCTGTTTAACTGATGTTCTGTTATGCTTTGACATGGTTCGTGCAATTAAAAATTGCTAATAAAGTTGTTTGAGAGAAAAAAAAAGGAGAAAAACAAATGTTTCTACTGTCTTTGTTGCATATGTAAAGATACTTATATCATACTGTTAATCAAGGCCCTGAATTAACTAGCTTTACATGCTAATACCCTTTAAAATTAGGATGCTTGAACCTGTACATCAGAAATGCTGAAAGAACAATTTTGTAATATAGCCGGGAGTAATCAACTATGCATGCAGAGCTGGTTGAGCTAACTTTCACCGTTGATAGATTATACTGGATCTGCAGGTCTAACCCCTTTTCTGTTTTATACAGAAAGAGCTCATTTCTAGGATCCGAAGTCCATTTATCGTAGAGTACAAAGATTCCTGGGTAGAAAAGGTATGCGGTTCCTGTTGTTATTACTTATTTATGAGTAAATGTCTTTGCCTCTTCTTCATTTTGTCCTGATCTCTAATGGTTTTACATGGTTAAATGTTCATTTTTTGATTTAGAGAATCTTGGTGTTTAATGTTCCATATTTTCTGAAAGGTTTTAAAATCCTCTTCCTAACTCAACTCCTATAGATTGCTGCTTTTGCAATCAGATATCGTAGACTGATGTCCTATTAGTCTTTACTAAATCGTTCAGGGACGTGCCTTAAACTTGTTGCATGCAAACTATTTTTTCCCATCATCTAGTAGCTATCCTTAACGTTAATGTTAAACACATGAAATTTAACTTCATGGTTGCGTTATATCATTAATGAATGCCATTGACAGACATTACCTGAAACTTGGCATTATTTCTTACTCCTTTTTTAGTCAACTCTCCATATAAATTTATATTTTATATTTCTGAACTCCAATATGCTTTATTTAATCTAGCAAAAGCTTCATTTTTTCAACAACGTGCAAAAGGTGTACTACTTTTGCGTAATATTGTTTTTTTCTACTTAGTATTGAAAGCTTTTTCCTTGTTATTTGGGATAAGGTGATGTTTAGTTGAGTTGAGATAGGGTTTCTGAATCATTCTGTTAGGTTGGGAAAAAATATTTTAGTTATCTAGGGATTGAGCTAAAAACACAAGTAGTTGATTTTTTTATTTTTTTTTATAAATAGGCTAATATTGGTTCTTTTTTATGCTTTGGAGTCAGGGTTGCTATGTGTGCATTATTATAGGTTATTGTGAAGGAGGAGACATGTAAGTTTTCACTCTTGCTGGAACTGGTGTTAACATGCTTTTACTTGAAGCCTAGAATAACCTTGGCCATGCTTGGCATTCTTTCTTCTTTTCCTTATTATTACAGGGCAGAAGCTATAAAGAAAGCTAATGGCATGCTGTTCTCTGAGGAGGTTTTTTTTTTTAAAAAAAATTTCTATGTCTCTTTGTTTCTTTTCTTTTGTTTTTTGCTTGAGGGAGGCCCTTCTCTTTTTCAGAAATGTAGTTTTCATTTACAAACTCAACATATAATTTTTTTATGAATTCAATTTTTCAATTTGGAGGATCTTTTTGCAACTGAATAACTGATTCTTAGTTATTGAATGTTTCAGAAGCTCTGTAAGTGGCTCGTTCAGCTTCTCATGGCACTTGACTACTTGCATATGAACCACATTCTTCACCGCGATGTCAAGGTTAGTGGCATGTGTTTTGTGTACTCAGATTCAAAACAGTGGAAATAATTGAAACTGCATTTTACTGACAAGGCCTCATGATTTGTTCAGTGCTCCAATATCTTCTTGACAAAACAGCAAGACATTCGTCTTGGTAAGTGATCTGATTGATACCTTCTGATTTTAATGAAAGGGAGTGTACTTTTTTCTTTTTCTGAATAATTGACAACCCATCCTGGTACAGGTGATTTTGGACTTGCCAAAATATTAACTTCAGATGACCTTGCTTCCTCTGTAAGTAATGCAGCCCTTAAGCTGTGCTAATCTTCCAATTTTATCTCAGTTTCCTTGAATGTGATTTATCACTGGTTGCTCATATGTGTTCAGGTCGTGGGAACGCCCAGCTATATGTGTCCTGAGCTTCTTGCTGACATACCTTATGGTTCTAAGTCAGATATTTGGTCTTTAGGTAAGTTGCTCAGTGTCTGATGTGTATGCAGAAGTTACACATTCTTGATTGCTCTTTCAGTTACTCACAACTACCTGTGCTTCTCAAAATTTGTCTCCCAGGTTGCTGTATATATGAAATGACCTCTCTTAGGCCTGCATTTAAAGCATTTGTAAGTTTTTTTTATCCTGTTTCTATACTTGGCAGAATTTCAAAGATGAACTAGTCATGCTTTCATGCATTTACATTGAACTTGGACTCCAAGTGATACCTAGAATCATCAATATGTTATTTTCCTGCCCAAACTCATGTATGTTCTTATATTACAGTCCCAAGGTTTGCTGCATATATTATGTTTTCTGTCAAAGTTGAAAAACAATCATTTTGGATTATTTTATACTCTGGTTTGAGTTTCACCAAGACTTTTTGGTAGAGGATTTACCTTCCCGCCCCTCCCCCCTTCCTTGGTCTTCCCACCAAAAAGGAAAAAAAAAGATGAGAAGAAAGAAAGAACTATGCACCATTATAGTGGCCGGCTAAACATGACAATTATGTCATTTGGAGACCATATAAGTCCCACGTTCACTAGCCATTTTGGTCTGCAGTTTGATCGGTATGATCAACATTAGAAGGCTCTCATCCCATCCATTTCTGTTTGAGCTTTCTCCTGCATTTTCTGCTCTAATTTTTAGTTCATTTCTCTGCATGGATTTTATTTTCCATCTCTTGAGCAGGATATGCAAGCACTGATTAACAAAATAAATAAGTCAATTGTGGCTCCACTTCCAACTAAATATTCTGGTGCCTTGTAAGTCTTCATTTGTTTTCCCAATGTTCTCGCTGTTTGTATTTGAGATGCTGGATTTTATTGTTGTTCCTATAATCATCTAATCATGTTCCTGTTTATGTTTTTAGCCGAGGACTTGTTAAAAGCATGCTGCGAAAGAATCCAGAGCTCAGACCCGGTGTACGTGTGATCTCTTTTAATCTGCATCTTACATTATATGTGAATCCAGTACAGTGCATGACTATAGGCCAACATAAAGATGATTCATAAAATTCACTTCATTTTTTTTCTTTCTTTGAATTTACTTTCCACGTAGAAACAATCTCCAAGAGTTGGAAACTGTTTCAAGGTCTGCTGGTGAAGTGAGATTTGTTGTGCCATTTTGTTTGCTTCCAATAACAAGATTCATCCTAAACTACTAAAGGCAAATGTTGCCAGAGAACTGAAAATAAATTACTGTGAAAATTTTTAAAATTCACCGAAGTGTTATCTCTAGGCAAGTGGAAAAATAATTAGTTTCTCCCAAACCCTTATCTACAACACCACAAAGGCACCATGCAAGCTGCAGTATGCTTTGTTGATTGGATGGTTGCTATGCCACAATGCCCACCACATTTACCATAAGTTTGCAGCAACATTTCACCCTCACCTAAGATGCACAAGGGCAGCTGTAATCGTTGATCCCCTTGTGCATTACATGTACTTGCTTGGTTACTCAACAAATGCTAACATAGAGGGGGAGGTTTCTCTCTTTCTTTCTAACAAGGAAAATAATATTACTGGGACTTTATGAATATGTTTTTTTCCCTTGCATTGTGCAGTAAATCAGAGTGAATAAGTTTTCTTGATTGCTACTCTCAAATACTTTTCAGAAAGCATGTATAAATGGAGCCAGCAAAAGGTTTGCCAGTTTGTACATGACAGCCATGCATTTTGTGTTACAGTTGCCTATAGGTCAACCATTGCAATAGAAGGAAATTTGAGCATTTGCATTTATGTGGCATATTAATGTGTTCTGTTCTCACTCAAAATATTCACTGTCACAGGCTGCAGAGCTGCTCAGGCATCCGCAGCTTCAGCCTTACGTCCTTAAGATTCATCTTAAGATGAGTAGCCCTAGACAGAATACATTACCTTTCCAATGGCCTGAACCCCATTACATGAAGAAAACAAGATTTTTAGTGCCAGAAGATAATCCTCGCAAAGTTCACAGGGACAAGAGGTATTCACTTGGTAATGATAGGGCATTAAATCCAAGTATTTCTGTAGCAGAGCAAGATTCTGTGTGTTCTACTGAAGGGATACATGATACACCGATTTATTTGAATCGAAGGTTATCAGATTCATCCATCGAGTGCAGCCAAGGAACAGTCATTTGCAGATCAATTGCTTCAAAACCTTCAAACAGTGCCAAGACTCCAAAACTCACACCGACCAAAGCCTCTGTCACTATTAAGAGACGGACAGATTCTGCAAGAAAATGTGAATCTGTAAGCACGTGAATCTCTTTCTCTTCCCCCCCCTTCTCTCTCTCTCTCACATGCACGCACATACACAAATGCAGAAATTATGAACAACTTCTGATAGTTTTACAATTTGGATCTCACACGTCCTTTTATTAACTTTTCAGCTTCCTGTCACTCGAAAAACACCGACTAAAAAATCCAACCCATCAGCTCGCAGAGCATCTTTTCCATTGCCATCAAAAGGCAGGATACAAAATTCCCCTAGTGGGACTAATATTAGCATCCTTAGCCAGATAAAATCTCCGGATGTTTCTGTCAATGCTCCTCGAATTGATAGGATGGCTGAATTCCCGCTGGCTTCATATGATGAACCATTCCTCCCTATCCGGAAAACGTCATCAACCTCAGCACGAGGGTCATCCAACTCCTTGCGTCATGGTGACTGCTCAATCACAAAGGATAAATGCACAGTTCAGCTCAGCGACAGAACCTCTGCAAGGCCCAATCTCACTGAGGCCTGGCAAGGAATTGAACTTGGTATGTTTCAGGTAGATGAAGAGAACGGAAGCAATTCCTCCAATCAAAATGCCACTGCTGGGGCATCAAGCCGCACCTCATCAGACACGAGGCAGCGCAGGTTTGACACCTCATCACTCCAGCAGCGCGCTGAAGCTCTGGAAGGTTTGTTAGAGTTCAGTGCAAGATTGCTGCAAGCAGCAAGGTACGATGAGCTTGGGGTGCTGCTAAAGCCATTTGGACCCGGTAAGGTCTCCCCCAGGGAAACTGCCATATGGCTGACAAAGAGCTTCAAGGAAAATACTGCCAAACCAGAAGATTGACAGCGACCGGTTCCGTGTGTACTATATTTTGTAACTGCAACTATCTTTAGAGTCAGAAGGTCTATTGGCTTTTTGCCAACGATTTATGGGGGAGACGATAGATATTTAGGCAGACAACTTTATAGGTTATAAAATTTTTAAGCCAATTGAGATGCCCCATTACTATATGTTATTTATGCAAATGAACAGATGTAACAAGGCCGTGTCCCTGTATTCAGTATGCTATACTTCCATGGCTGAACCGTGGTAAACTAGATGTGTTTAACTTAATCACTTCATACTTGCGCTCTTTTAAATTTCCAATTGATCGGATGGGCCGTTAACCTGCTCTTGTCAAAAGCAAAAAAGAAAAACCGACTAGAAAATATAAGTCCTCTGTCATTATTTTCTATTCGATTTGGTTTCATCTATAAAAATAAATAAATTAAAATTTTATAAAATATTAAAAAAATAAAATTAAAACAGAACCAAAACCGGTTTTAATTAATTGGTTTTGATTCAGTTATTTTATATAAAAAATCAAACCAAACTAAATCGACCGGTTTCGATTTGGTTTTGGTTCAGGTTCAGTTCAGTTATTTTATATTAAAAATAAAAAACTATATTGTTTTTTAAGTTTTTTTAGACTTTCTAATAAGTTTTAGTTTCGTTTATGTTGAAGTTTTTTCTTTTTTATTTCAGGCTTATTAAACCAAATTGAACTGAATATTTTTTTAAAATATTTTAATCGATTTAATTTTTTTTCAAGATTCAGGTTTTTTTAAAAAATTTTCTCGATCTAATTAATTTATCCGTCTTTTTCCTCATTTGAACCATGTTTTTAGTATTAACAAATATACACCCAAACAGTCACTTGGTGTTAAAAAAATCTTGACAAACGACCAAACACACTTATCACCTCTCCGTGCATCAAAGATTATAAGGTTCTCATATATCTGGTTAATCCATAGTGTTGAGTCTTGTTCAGCTGAGGTTCGGGGTTGAGGTTATGTATTCGATAATATGGTGGTCACGTGGTGTAGAGTATTTTTTAATTAAAAATATATTAAAATATTTTTTTAATTTTTAATATCATTACATTAAAATTATTCAATTAAGTATAATGATTTTTTTGAAAAACAAAAGCTACAGTAATGTAAGCAAAAGCTAAAAAAAAAAAAAAGTTGTATTAATAAATAAAAGTTGAAGGATGTTTGTTTATTATCGTTGTTTATATTTTCAACTTTCTTTGTCGAGAAAAGGACTATTCTTGTTCTATTTGTCTTGCGCTTAGATATGCTTTTACTCTAACTTTAATTCCGATGACAATTCCATCTCGAATTGTAATAAAAATTTGGGTTTAAGAAAAATATAATTTTTTTAAGTTAACCACAGTAAAAACTACCAGAATATCAAACTTTTTTAATATTATAATAATTATTATTTTTTAAAATATTTTTCACTTAATATATCGGAGTAATATTATTATTTTTATAAATTTATTTCTACCATTAACACATCAAAATCATTTAAAAAATATAAAAATAATTTGAAAGGAAAACAATAAATTTTAAATTTTTTTAAATATTTTTAAAATGTATTAATAAACGTGTTCTAAGTAGTAATTAGTACTAACCCCACCACCTCAACCATTCCCATTTTGCGTGGAGCTAAACTCTATACCAGAGAAGTTAGAACAGCACCAAAGACTCGGTCAACCAAGGTATTTTACATCCACAACACTTGTAGTAGACTTGCGTAAATTTAGAAACAAAACCAAAAAATAAAAATAAAAATAAAAAAGCTTGTTTGTAGAGGAAAAACTTGCCCTAGAAAAGACAGAAGTTTGAACAGGTGCGAAGGCCTCATCAAGGGAGAGGAATCTTTACCATCAACCTTTAGGAGCGTGGCAAATGGCTTGATCACAAAACCTTCTGCAGGCCTCAATTAGCCTATCGACTATGACACAAGTCGGCTTGACCGGGGTTAGGAAGAAGAAGATGTATACTTATATACAACATGCATGCATGAGTCAGCAAAGATCATCTTCCTTATGATTGGGTATAAATAAGATGGCCTCCGTCTTCGTGCTCAAGTAATTGGAAATACAGACAGGTTCAGTAGTTGCTCATCATTTTCTCCTTTCAGTGTTAAATATGGTTTGAAGTAGGATATTCGATGGGGTGATGCAGAACAATGGGAAAGGCAAGCAGGTGGATGATAAACTTCTTGCTAGGAAAAAAGGAGGAGAAAACAAAGAAGAACGATATCTCCTTCCATGCAGAGAAGGAGACAACACCAACTGCAACTCCAGCTTATAAGAGGAGATGGAGCTTTGGCAAATCTGCAAAGAAAGAGAGAGTTTACAGGGGTCGTAGATCTCTTGACTCGATCATCACTACCCCATATTTAGCACATAGATCATCATTTGCTTTGCCAACCGCTGAAGCTATTAAAAAAGTTGTCGCACAAACACATGCGGCAGATAGAATAAGAAAGGCAGTGGAAGATGCAGCTGCCACCAGGATTCAAGCTGTCTTTCGTTCTTATCTGGTATTCATACAAACTTCCTTTCTACTTGATTTTTAACCTTTCTTCATGGATGAGATATGTATATCAATTGCTTCATTTTACAGGCCAGGAAAGCTTTGTGTGCGTTGAGGGGATTAGTCAAGTTACAAGCATTAGTAAGGGGTCACCAGGTGAGGAAACAAACAACTGCAACTCTTCGACGAATGCATACACTCATGACAATACAAGCAAGAGCTTGTTGTCATAGAGTTCAGATGGCCGGAGAATCACAACAACTTGCCATGAAAAGAAAATCATCAAGACACAGAGTAAGTAGACCCACTTTTGTCTGCTGTACCTTCCAAATCACAGTATCTTCTAGGATGAACTATGGGATGCAGCTAATTTGGAAATGAGATAATGTCCATCACCCCAAAATCTGTCAACATAGCATAATATATATGATAACTTTGCTGTACCATCAGGGTTAACGAAAAACATGCAATCTAATCCTTCAAAATCTGATTTGTGATGCTAACTTGTGTTCATACATAGGAGGCAGTTGATGTTAATCTTCATGAAATCCGAGGAGTTTCGAAGAACAGAAGTGGCTACATGAATCATTCATTAATAGACAGAGTAGAGAGAGAGATTCCCAGATTCTACTCTGGGGAACTAAAAATCTCTAGGCAAGAACATCAATACAAGGAGTTTTCCTTCACAGCACAAAACAGTCCCACAACTGGTTCGCCCCCTTCCAAAACAACCTGGGGAAGAGCTTCCTTCACTTACGGACGGCCAGACTATGTCGACACTCTTTCTAATCAATTTTCATCCCTACCAAGCTACATGGCCGACACAAAATCTTCCATGGCTAAAGTCAGGTCTCAAAGCGAACCGAAACAGAGACCTAAAGAAAGCACCAGAGCTAAAAACAAGCAAACTACTTGGATGGATGGACTGAATGGCCTCCAAGATGCTCAGTCACAATGCGCATCTTCACACTCAAAACGCATGGTTCATGAAAACCAAGATCCATGGTTTATAAAACTCTATAGACCAACAAAGTCAAAGGACAGTTATTATGATGCCAACATCACAACTAGCACTCAAGATTCCAACTACAGCAAAGTTCTTGTCACATATGAGGTGAGTTAGCAGTCAAATTTCATTTCAATATTCACTTCTCTTCCTAATTTTTTTGGGTTCTCTTAAGTCCTTTATTCTTCTGATTGCAGCCCCATCTGAATATCTACTAAACGTTCACCCGATGGCCCATGATACCAGCTAAAGAATTTTTGGAATCATGAGACAAGCTAGTTGCTATCATGCTATCATAGCAAAAGCGTCAATTGTTGTAAATCTGTGCATTCAATATCTACAGGAGCTTTTTGGCTCAGCCATGAAAACTTGACAGAGAGAATTATTTAATTGACATGGTTTTTTCTTACAAGGAAAAACAATACATACATACATACATACATACATACATATATATATATATATATATATATAATTTCAACAGAGAAATACAGCCTTTTTCCAGAGAACAATAAACATTCCTAGCAATGAGTTTGGTCGTTTCACTGTCTGCTAACTAACCCGTGTGAGCATTGAATCCATAGACAAAATCTTTAAGTACTTCACGGTGACTTTACAATAGGCATAACAACAAGATAGGTGGTTGTTTGGTCACTAAATCAGTGCTGTTCCAATAATAATTTGAAATCCCATCCGAAACTTGTTTGCTCTCATAAATTGGTAAATTCTGCTCCGTAGAAAGCACAATCTGTCCTCAACACTACATATCTTTTGAGTAGTGACATACTCACTGGTTCAATGTTTTGTGGTACGCAAACTGCAAATATAACGAATAATTAGTTAGATGACATGGAAATACCTGCGAGTAGAAAAACAGAAGGAAAGTTTGACAGCTAGAAACATAATAAAATTTGTTAGATAAAACATATATATCCAACTATTTTTGTTTTGTCAAAAGAAGACTTTCGAAGGAATACATACTGATGTTGACGTTTTCAGCAGCTCTCTTATGGCCATTGTTGCATGACATTAAGCTGGGAGTGTGAGGATTAACTTGAGAACCATCTGAGTTTCCCGTGAATTAGAATCAGAGACTTGTTCTGACCCTACTTCTCTCTCACCCTCCACCTCATTAGTGTCTGTTGATAGACCTGTACCATTTTGAGAGTTCACTGGTTGTTTTGTGCAATCAGATGAATTTTCATCCTCGTCTCCCTTGAGTTGTTCATCTTGTTTGATTATGTTCATTGATCTAGCCTTGGAAATTTTGTCCAGATCTGTGTCTGCCAATGGTTTATTACTGTCATTATATGTAAGGAATTCCCTGAAAGGAAAAGAACAGTCGATGAATGATTAGCAATGGAATGCCCTTTTTTTTTATTAATTTTAAAAAGGGCATTCCATTCAAAGTCCAGTAGCTTCTCAAAAACACGCCTATAACTTCCATACTGGTTATGGAAAAATTCCCTGCAAAGAACACCAACACACATAACTCCAATCAGAATAAAGAAAGCATGCATGTAGAGAGAGAGAGAGAGAGAGAGAGAGAGAGGATTACGTAACGTACTTTGTTGGGGATTCCGGCTCCCCCATGCGCGGACCGGGGGTGTACTGATAGTTGCTCAACGGAGGGTAAAGCACACTGACACAATAATTTACATGGTTCGGCAAATTGCCTACATCCACGGGAGAGAGTCCATATTATTTAGAGATAGAGAAAGGATACAATAAATACATGGAGGAGTATCACTCAACTCCCAGCTCACACACTCTGCTGCATATGGCAGCAGCTCCTCTTTCCCTCTTCTTCTCTTCTCTTCACGTACTCACACACTCTCACGTTCTTTCTCCCATTTTTCTCTCAAATATAATCCTCCTTTATAGGCATTTCATGGTCAACATGGAGGGGCCAATAGCCTTAAAGCATGGCATGAATTGTGGCACAATTCATGCTGCCACTTGCTTAGTGGTGGGGTATTGCCACAAATGGCAATATCCTAACAATCACCCCCTTTGCCATTTGTGTGGGCAATTGTCCTCTTGCTTCTTCAGCACAAGCTTGCATCCTGCAGCTTTTCCAAGCTTACCATTCTGAGAGCGTCTTCAATCCAACATCCCCCTTCGAGCGTATCAATCATGCTCGGTCCGGAATGATTTTTCAAGCCTTACACCAAGGCTTACAACACCCCCTCAAACGAATATTTCCAAGTGCGACAGTCATTGAGTATTTCAATGTGATCAGAAGCTCACCACTCTTTCAAGAGTCTACTCATCCAGGAGTTGCGCCTGCCCTCTATTCCACCCTAGGAACCACGCCTTACTTCTCCGTGAGTCTCTCGCTCTTAGTCGTAAGAGTCCAGGTAGCTCTCCACCTTTAACCATGGGGGCAGCCCATTAAAGGTTGATCCATATCTGTCTTCATACTCTGAGTATTATAATGCCATTACCGAGCTCACCACCATGACAAGAGTCAACTCGTTCTCGGAACCTGCGCATGCCCTCTGCTTCTTCATAGCAGCCGCGTCTTAATGCTCCACAAGTCACACACTTATTGTCCAAGACAAATGTCGTCTAGCTCATTGATCTTTAGCATGGGGGCAATATCCATGAAAGTCAATCCTGCATTTGTCTCCATACTCATCATAGCCACTTCATTGGCTATACACATGTCCACTCATATCTAGCCATCACATTGGCTCTGGGGTTGTTCTGAACTGGGCTCATATCACGGCCCTCACACCTTCTCTAAGGTGTCTTCGCCCGTTGTCATGGGGCGGTCTGATCCGGGGCTCCTATCATGGCCCTCACACCTTCTCCAAGATGTCTTCGCCTTTCATCGGCGGTCGCATCCTCCTTCAGCTGAGATGCTTCAAAATGGCTCCAAAATTCTCTACCATCATGTGCACTATGGGAGAGATTATAGCCACTGATTACATAGAAAGAGAAACTTGCGGTATACTCCTCGCAATCCTCCACCTCGATTTCTATGTTTGGAGCTTTTGTGTCTTTCTGCTTGACAGCTCCACCTACACCAACTCTCTTTGGTGTCTTCGCCTTTCATCATAGGCGGTTGCCTTTTATCACAGGCGTTTGCACCCCCTCAATTAGGTGCTTCTACAACAGCTCTCTTTCCATCCTTGCATGCATTGGAAAGGTCTTCGCCTGTTGTCTTCATCAAGAGCATAAGAGACTTCTTGTTGTACAAACTTTAACAGTCTCTGCTCTGAGCTTCATCTGGGAACACCTCTTCTCCTTGCACCTGTTGTCTCATTACAGTACCTCGTTGGATCCTACGGGTACTCCTGCACAATCTCCGTGTGCCCTCGTGCAATTTCTGTTCTCCAGATTTCTCCCTATTCTTTGCTTATGTTTGACAGCAGCTCATCCTGTCATAACACCTGTCCAAGTCAAAATAGGGTGCCAATCTTTATCCCCTTGTTGTATTCCTCTTCCATTATCAGGGTCTTCATCAATTCTCCCATCGAGAAATCACAGTCACCGAATCTAACTTCTTTGGAGAAATCACCACTTCATCAGATCCTTGATCATACGGAACCCAACTGTTCCCTTGTGTCATCATCCTGCTAGTCTTCAACTGTTTCATTACAAACTGCTATATATACGAAAATAGTACCGTATGGATAATCCTTCCACTAAGCAAGTTCCCAGGAAAGATTGGAGGGGTCACACTGGTCCCGCTTAAAACCCAATCTCCTAGACAGAACTTCTTAGGCCATATCTATCCATCGTACTGTCTTTCCGTATATACAACCATTTGCTAGCTTTGTCCCGGCTTTCCTTTACAAGTCATCTGGAATATACTGGTTTAATACATCATTTCTCAATATCTGGCGAGACTACCAGTGCTTAGATTCGTCAAGATTGGTCTTCGTCAATTTCCACTCTTCACCTCAAATTATCCACATGATCGGGTGTCCAGAGTGTCCCAATTTTACCTTCCCTCAAGGCAATTCAAATCTCCCCACTTAGTAGTTCAACATATGTAATTGGGTAAACATGTGCACCTTCTTCTTCTTCATCTTCATCGACCACCATGATGACCTTCAGATACCTCCTGATCGGGCAATCTCTTTTGTTAATTCACCACCACCTTTTTGGTATCAAATCTCAACGATCGGACCATACCATTGTATCCGGAACGATCAAATTAGCTGGAAACAAGTCTGAAATCGTCCAAATCGCATTTCAGACGGCTAAGATTTGATCAAAACAATTCTGGCCTGATCAACGGCTCAGATTCAATCTCAGATCCGGTTGCACGTAGGATCAGCTACACTGGATCCTGTCCCTCGGCTCGCGGCTCGGCTCGGCTCCAATTCGGCTCGGCTCAACTCGGCTGACGTGTCTGCTGACTGGTCGATGATGTGGCTGCTGACATGGCATACCTACTGTGCATGCTGACATCACACTTACATCAGGCTGATGTCATCCCTGGCATGCCTACTGTGCATGCTGACATCACAATTATGTCATGCTGACGTCATTCATATCCGGGTCAGCCATGTGGGTCGGGTCAACTGGTATTCGGGTCGGGTCAGCCCATCCGAGCGAAGAAGACGCGTTGGGCGCGTCTGCGCGCGTGGGCAGACGCCTTGACGGAGAGTGATGGAGAGTGCGGCCATGTCCGACGTCCGATTTTGACGCCGTTTTCACCAGTGGCTTCGTCTCGGCCTCCTCTACACAGTGGTATGGTCAAAACACCAGTTTGAGAACTTTTATTTTTGAGCAAAAATCAAACACCACTTAAACCATCAGCTCTGATACCAATTGTTGGGGATTCCGGCTCCCCCATGCGCGGACCGGGGGTGTACTGATAGTTGCTCAACGGAGGGTAAAGCACACTGACACAATAATTTACGTGGTTCGGCAAATTGCCTACATCCACGGGAGAGAGTCCATATTATTTAGAGATAGAGAAAGGATACAATAAATACATGGAGGAGTATCACTCAACTCCCAGCTCACACACTCTGCTGCATATGGCAGCAGGGCTGCTACTCACACACTCTCACGTTCTTTCTCTCATTTTTCTTTCAAATATAATCCTCCTTTATAGGCATTTCATAGTCAACATGGAGTGGCCAATAGCCTTAAAACATGGCATGAATTGTGGCACAATTCATGCTGCCACTTGCTTAGTGGTGGGGTATTGCCACACAAATGGCAATATCCTAACACTAGACACAATGGACGCTTTCAGTCAAATTGATACCATCCTGATCAAAACAAATAAGACAACTATTAAAAGCAACAGCGCCCTCGAACTTGGAGCAACAAACAGTGATATATTCAGGAGTTGCTTGTAATGAGAGGTCTTGCGGTGTGCTGCCTATTTGCTGAGAACTGAAGGCAGCATGTGGTCTTTCTGTATACTAGAGGTAATGTGTTTTGAGGCGACACTGCATCAACTATTGAAATAATTTCCATGTAATGGTTGCACTTATGTCGTTAAAAAGATCCATGAGTTTATCGGATGTGATGATGGAGGCACCCATGAGTGATGTGCCCAAGATGCTTCAGAAAGTACTTCCATAAGAATAAAAAATATGCTGTTTCTGCTACTTATTCCCAGAGAGCAGTCCATTTAGAAGAAAACTAGATTAAACTAGATACTTTTCCAGCGCATCAAATAAAAAAAAAAAAAATTGGATTCAAAAGAAATACGGATAATCAGTGACAATTTGGTTTTGATTTAAAAAATAATAATCAAATGACCAAAAACAAACCTGTGATAAAAAAAATATTTTTAATCGAATTTTCATTAACAATTTATTATTGTCAAACATGATAATTTTAAAAAATAAAATGTTTAAATTCAACTAAAAATTTATAATCATATTAAAAAATCATATAAAAAAAATTTAAAGAGTAAGTGAATTAATAATATTTTTTAAGTAAAAAAAAAGAAGACCTAAGCACTGGTTATAAAAAAGACCTATAGTGATTGTCTAGGAGTTTTAGTATATGTTATAATGAGGAAATTATGTTCTAATACTGGTTGAATAATCGCTTGCATCATTCTCATAGTCCTAGGTATAGCTTTCAGGGCCTGCAAGTAGTCCCCAGGACATTCTTTAAACACTGAAGCTGCATGATATTAAATGGAAGTACAGTTAATGTTCATCAATGGCATGTGAGAAAAGTAATTAAAGTAATCATGCTTAGTACAAATCTTATGACTGATACGGGGACTGCATAGCTAGAAAATAGATGATACAAACAAAGAGGGGAAAGAATCACATATTTAAGATTAAAAATTTACTAAAAATACTTTTCATGGAAGCACTGATAGTATCAGGATGTCAGATAAAGAAATTTACAGTGGAGCAGCGACAGCCGGCAACTTACCATGGCCCCTTCAGCCACACGATGGCGAGGGAGTTGCCTTAGGGTCCCCTCAGTATCATTTCTTTCCTCATAATATTCCCGAGCCTCCCTCATCACATCTCTTTGTATTTAAAGCTCCGAGTCAAGAAAAATAATAGCTAAAAATCATCCCAATAATGTTTTTACAGTCTTTTGAAACAAGCCACAGAGTTAATGGTCTGAACATAGAAATAATGAAAGGATATCTCCTTCTCTTGGATCAAGGATCTTGCTTACTGCAGTACTTTCCCACTCTCCTCCGAGCAATGCAGCTCCAAGGAAATGCGTTGACACTGAACCACTTCCAAAACGCTGAAAAGAATACAATACAAGTCAAATAATTGGAAACCAAGTAAAGCAATTGTTGAAGATCAGCAACTACTGTCAGCCAAAAACTCAGCAGGCTTCCAAAGGGGTTATCAAGGAAGTTCCTGTAAACCAAAATAGTTAATGCAACCATACCTTCCTAAGGAATTTGCAATGATTCCTCTAAGGAAATGTGTAAAAGCTGTGAGCTCAAATCAGGAGGGATTGGACAGTAGTGGATATAACCATGAATGAAATTTGTATTGATCACTGTTTCTTTCAGGAGTTGTTCAATGCCAATTGAAAAGAACTCTGTCCAAAATAAAACAAAAGGCAACCGCTATTAAGATAGTCATTTATTATTCATATATCCTGGACAAAATCTTAACAGTGTAATCAAACAGATCAAGCTACAAGGAATACGAACACATCTGTCCAAAATTTAGAAGTGCGAAAATTTGATTGAACAAACTTGGTAGTAGAAGGTTTCATGTGTCGATACCTAAACAGTATAGGGATTAAACATGCATTAACGGGGACTAATTTGGGGTTTTTTTTTTCATATAAGTATTTATCATTCATCAGTTATGACGTTCCGAGAGGTCAACAATAAGGAGATAAAAAAAAAAAGGTTAGCTGTTGTAAATAAAAAAAGTATTTATCATTCATATTATATTTTAATATTAAATTAATTAAGAATTTTCCCACAATTAGCTGTTGTAAATAACTTTTTTATATTTAGAATGTAAATTAAAAAAGTTATATTTATATTATTCAAAAATTCATATAATGCTCTTCAAAATAGTATATCTGTAACAGAGTCCACAGACACTCTGACAGAGAAACGCACAAAGAGAAGGAGAGAGAAGCAGAATAAATATGGTGACCAAAACAGAAGAGACGCAATTGAATAGATTGGAGAGTCAAGTGGACAATGGAGGAGGAGGGGCATGGGAGTATCTCTGCATGGTTAGAAAGCTCAAAGTTAGGCGTTCTGTCAAGGTGTTAAAGCATGGATTATTGATCTTGAATGACTCCAAGAAAAGATCCAGTCTTGGTCCTGAAGGTGTACTTTCTCTCTTTTGACGGGTTCTTTTATTGATTTGCTCCTCTGGGTTTGCTCAATTATTGGAAATTTGGAGTCTTTTTGGATTCAGTTTTGTTTCTGGGTTTGAAAGTTTGGAGCTTGATTTGAATTGGGTTTGAGTAAGAATTACCGTGACTGTGTAATTTGTTTAGTGAGTTATGAAATTTTTTGTTGAATAATTGAGATTTGAGGTTTTGAAACTTGATGTTGACTGGTTATGGATTGCAAACACACACGTTATGCTGGTTGTTTCAATGGTTTAAAGCTCCTTGTTTTACGAATTGCAGCCACTAAGCTGTTGAATGTATACTGATTTATTAGTACTTCGTTGTTGATGTAGAATGGACTCTATATGAACAGGTTGCAGTTGCAGCCATGGACTGCCAATCTCTTGAGGTTGCAAAGGTATCAATTGTTTCATTTTCAGCTTAGTGTTTTTTTTATATATTTTATTTTAGTTTCAAATCAATTTCACTCTAGGTGCTTTAGCAGGTGTTTCTACTGATCATTAACGAAGTAATTTCTGTAGATTGAGAATAGTTAATATATTCATTGTTCTTGGATTTTTTCATATCGAACTTGTCTCACTCCTTTTATTGTTCTATAGTTAATAATCTCGCTTAGGCACACAGTAGGAGCTATTGCAAAAGACGCTGGTTGTGCATTTCTATGATATGTCCTAATGCCTCGAGATTTCATTAGTTCAAAGAAATCAAGCTCATATCAATGTTCCACCATACTTCTCAGTTCTTCTGATGTTAAATATAGCACAAATCCCTACATTCTGATTGTTGGTGAAGCAATATTTTGCAAAAATTATGGTTCTTCTGTGAGTTAATTGATATTTCAAACGGGTGTTAGCTTTAGGTTTTGGTGATGGTTGATTTTCTGAGGGTTGGTAGGCAGTGGGTACTTATTTGGCTCCAGGATCACTGTCTTTGTTTCTTATTTTATTTTTTGCTTCTATTCTTTCTTAGCCCTTGGCCCATAACAAGGATGTGCTTAGAAAGTCCAACTTATTCATTAAATTTTCTTGTTCCTTGGCCTTTATTTTAGGTGCTTACTATTCCTCAACTGTTTATTTTTAAGGCATAACTGTGAGGCATGCTATTTTTTCTGATCGAACCAAAACTTTATAATAAAAAACTGTAATCTCCTGAACATTTTAGAATGTTGGGTGTAATGTAAATTGAGTGAATAAAGATTTTTGGACAATTTATCCTTGAAACTTCATTCATATCTCTTTTTTTTTTCTTCTTTCATCTCTTTTGCATTGCCTTTCAACATGAGTGCTATATACTTGAGTCTTGCATCCATAGGTTTTGTATTCGAGCTCATTTGACTTTACTCATATGCTTTTTCTGGTTACTGTAGTTGGGTGGTATGAGATTCTTTGTTTTGAAGTTGATGCAATATGTAATTTGCAATCTTTTGCAGGACTGTGTAAATGCGTTGCAGAAGAAATTTCCAGAGAGTAAAAGAGTTGGTAAGTTAAAAATAACATATGGCTTACAAGTGTGCTTTGTTGTGGTTACGAGTGGGAACTAATAATGATCTTTCAATTGCATGTGATGCATAATCTTACTGGCCAAGTTCCCTATCATTTAATAGCTCTCCTGCATTAAGAAATTCTTAGATCACAGTTTGCTCATTTTTTAAATTGTTCTACAAGGTGAGGTGGCAGTTTGTTTTTTCTTTAGCGTCAGTGGGGATACCAAGTCATTGGACTTCAAATAGGAACATCGAAATGTTAATATTATGACCATACACATTCGATCGTGTGGCTTTAGGTGTTTTCTCTACAGTTTAATTTTTCAGCTGTAGTTTGAGTCCCTGTAGGAAGTACAAGGAAAATTTTTGTTTTGATCTTAACATGTGATGGAATGGTTTTTTCTTTTTTCACACAAATCACAGGCAGACTGGAGGCAATGTTACCTGAAGCAAAGGGATCTTGGGGAGAGGCAGAAAAGGCTTACTCAAGCCTTTTAGAGGACAATCCTTTTGATCAGGTAAATTTTTATAACCAATTTTTTTTTAAATGTAGTTCCTTATAAGGCCTCATTGTGCTGTCTTTCTCAATCGTGAAGTATTATTGGTGTTAATTAAGAAGAACTTATATTCAAATCAGGCCAATGCCATTTTTCTTACGTAGGTAGTACACAAGAGAAGGGTAGCTTTGGCAAAGGCACAAGGCAATTTGACAGGGGCAATTGACTTGCTCAATAAGTATCTTGAAACGTGAGGCAGTTCTTGAAACCCTACCTTGTCCCAGTTTTGGTGATATTAATTAACACAGGACTGAATTTGGTCTTATGTTAGTTTTCCTCTTTGCCTTCCTTAGATTTATGGCTGATCATGATGCCTGGAGAGAGCTTGCTGAAATATACATCTCCTTGCAAATGTGAGGAATTTTTCTTTATATGTTGGGAAAGCTACTGTCTATCAAATTATTTGTGTTGCTGTTTTATTCTTTATCAGTAGCTTAAACCAGTTACTGCCTTAATGAATTAGGTACAAGCAAGCAGCGTTCTGCTATGAAGAGCTGATATTATCTCAACCTACTGTCCCGCTGTATCATTTAGCGTATGCTGATGTGAGGAACTTCTTTATTTCAACTATATTATCTCAACCTGCAGTTCCACTGGATCATTTAAGCCTATGCCACTGTATCATCCTGCTTCTTTAAATGAGTAACCACTGCTGAAGCTATTGTTTTTTATTATTCTTATCTTTTGCTAAAAGCTTCTAAGCAGCATTATTTAGAGAATAATTTTATATTGGCTGCTTAACCAGAGATACCAAAACATAGAATTCACTGGTATATCCAAATAGGATCATGCATTTGACATCAACTGAACCGTGCTGGCGCTGATGCTTAAAGAATTCATCTTGCATAGACTTTTTATTGGGCATTTCAAACAATTTTAGGAATATGGATAGAATGCCAATTTATGACATCTAACACAGACGACCATAATAGTATATGCTAATATTATTAGGCATGCACAGGAATAGCAACCCAGATCAATTCATAGACGACTCCCTTTGTTAACAATGATTACTAAATTGCCTTTGCTTTCTTGAATCAACAGGTGCTTTACACTCTTGGTGGAATTGAAAACCTTCTGACAGCGAAGAAATATTATTCTTCCACCATAGATTTGACTGGGGGCAAGAACACCAGGGCACTTTTTGGTATTTGTCTGGTGAGATACCTCCTCCTCCTCCTCCTCCTCTATGTGTGTTTGTGCGTGCAAATATTTGACTTGAGGATGTAGCTACATCTTCTTTGGGGTGATTCTGGCATTGAAATTCGTTGTTTATGTTTTCTTTTCTCCTTCCTCTGAAGTTCCCATCTAATGTTTGTATTGAGGCCATTTATTAGCTTCATTATTATCTTTAGGAATTTGAAGCTCTCCTTTTTCCTATCCCGCGCCTTTGACAATGTTTCTGAACTGTGTGACTAACAAGGAAATTATGATCCTTTGTCACCAGTGTACGTCAGCTATTGCACGGCTTTCAAAAGGACGAAACAAGGAAGACAAGGACAGTCCAGACTTGCAATCTTTGGCAACAGCAGCTTTGGAGAAAGAGTACAAGCAGAGAGCTTCTGACAAACTCTGTGTGTTCACTTCAGGTTTTAAAAGCTTGAAAGTTTCATCATAACTCGATCCTTTTTTTTTTTTTTTTGAAGATTTTCGTTGTTGCCCCAGACTCTACAATCTGAAGTGGCCCTCAGTAACGTAACCAAAAGCTAAAATTTATAAACATTGCAGATTCCATATAATTTAAATCATGAGTTATAATATCGGTATTTTTGTTGTTTATTTTTCCCCTGATTTTTTTTTCAATGCTGAGGTCCTTAATATGAGAATTTGATGCATTATTTGGAATGCACAGATCACAGACAAGGAAGATTACAAGGATTTTTCCCTCTTGCATTATTTGGATTTTATCCACTTTCGGTTTCCGGCTTATTTCCTTGCCTTGGTATTTGGAGTTCTCTGATTTTCAGTGCCATGGATTCACTAACGTCAAAATAAAATGCGTGCAATGGGTAAAAAAAAAAAAAACCTATGTAGATTCATTTATCTTATAGTATCATAGTTCACTTGGAAGACTTTTTGTACCTCAATCTTTAGATATTCAAGCAATAACTATTTTTGAGTTGATTTACTTGAAGGTAAGATTTAGTGGCATAGACATTCAAAACTTCATAAGAATTTAATGCTCTTGATTGGTACTCAGATCGGTATTAATATTCATGACTGTCATTATGGTATCATTGATGAATATTATATTTAAAGGTTTAATAGGAAGACATGTTTCAAAAACCAAGGGTATTAAGACGTATTACTCCTCATTAATATTTAAGATAATAGTTTGGTATAAATATATTTTCAATGCAATTTTAGAAGAGAGAATTTGTTTTTTAGGGTTTTGGAATGTTGGCCTTTCAATGGTCTTTTAATGTGGGTGATGAATTTTACAAATAAATCATAAAACCCTAAAATAGATGCATGTGATATAACAAGACGTCCTCTTTCGTGCATTATAAAAAACTAAGAACATGCTCATAGTACACACTATTTTCACATTTTATTGCAAACAAGGACATAAAATATGAACTCCAGAATAATCAAAGAAGGTTGTTTTAAAGTAATAGTGGTTTTTTGTTTGTATTATTTATGTGGGTATATATCTGAAAATTAGAATATTAATTTTGTGTTTGTCTATATATATAGCATAGAGTTGATCAATTTCTTTTGCTGACTTGGGTTGGGAAGAATTGAAATCGTGGGCTCCGTAAGGTGTCAATTATGGCCGGAAAGTAGCAAAGAAATGATTAAATTTGTTTACAAGTACAGGGAATTAAAGAACATGTGCTTAGTGGAATACTAAGCTCAATCTTTGGAACTTCATAATCAAATATGTTTTTGCTTAGTGATCCAATTTATGGTCACTCTTTGGAATTTCATGAATCCATGATCTGGTTTGTACGAAAATATAGAAAGGATCTAATATAGTAAAAAACATGGATCTCCCTGTATTCTGGTCAATTTACGGTAAAATCCAGTCAAATCACAAGTAAAAAACCCTTTGGCTTTTTTTAAGAAATTTTGTTGAAACAACGTTATTTAGCTATTTTCCATGAAATTGATAACAAATAATTAATTATACAAAAAATAATATATATATATATATAATTAAAAAAAATAAGGGTGAAAACAAAAATAAAAAAAAAATAAATTATACCAAATTTATTGAATTTCAAAGTTAAATTAAAAAGAAAAGTAAATTAAAAAAATAAAATAAAAATAAGGCAAAAAATGAGTTTATTCGTGTATCTGTAATATTTTATATGTTTTTGTATAAAAATTATTGAAAAAATAGGTTGTAAGGATCAAGATCTCCGTTTGTTCAATGAAAAATAGTTTTTTGAAAATTACTTTTCCAAACTTTCCTGTATTTATTTGTTAATAGAAAAGTTGGTTAATAGAAAACACTTTATAATAAAAAAAACTTAGAAATGTCATTTATTTGCTTTATATATCAAATTTAATCATAAAACTTTTGATTATTATTTATTTTTTTAATTTCACCCTTAGAATTTAATTTAATTTGATTTTTATATCAACTTTGGTCCTCGTTTTTATGATTTTTATTTGATTTTCTCTTATCATTTTTAATTAAAAAATTTTATTTATCAAATTTGGTCCTCGTTCTTTTGATTGTTATTTATTTTATTTAAAATAATTTATGAAATTATAATTATAATTATTTTAATTTTATCACCTTTCAATTTTTTTATCTGTTAGATTTGATCTCTATTATTTTAATTTTTATTTATTTTCTTTGAGATAATTTATAAAATTAGTTTTTTAAAAAATTTTCATTATCATTCAACTTTTAAATTTGTAAAATTCATTCATTTTTATTTTAATAAACTTGATAAAAAAATATTAACAAATTATTTTTTATCTTATTTTTCATAACATAACTAAACACTAAAAAATATTTTTTAATTTATTTTTTATAATATTAACAGTCATAAAAAAAAAATGATCCTGTTCACAGAAATTCAAAAATCACTTTTCAAAAACAATTACTTTTCAGCGAAAGAACGGTTGCAATTATCTTCTTCGATTTCCTGACACCTCAAACAATAGCAATTCTAAGGAAAAGCAAGTTAAGTCAAAAATAGCCGCTGATGAAGACAACTCAGGACCACAAATAGCCTGCACGTGGCATTTTCCTAAGAAATCCAACGCTTCACTAACCTATCTTTCCACGAGAGTGGTGAATTAATTGGCTGATGTGAGTTTATTCGATCAGGATGCTATTTTATAAAAGATCAGCCACTGATAGATTTGATGGTTGGTTGATGAGATTCTCTCCCCCTTTTGCTATGTTTTTAACGGACAAGATCTTATAATACATTAACCAATTGTGAATGTCATACATCTAATAGATGTTACAACATAATGTCTTCGGACAGACATACCGCGTTTTCGTACAGTAAGTAACAGCCAAAACAGCTTCAAGGGACCAGTAGTAAAATATATATTAAAAAGAAAACCCCAAGTGGAACTTTTCAAGATCCAAGAAAGCTGATTTTAGGAAGAATCATACGCCTTACAAGCTGATCAAACAACCAAGATGAAGCAGCGATGGTTAAGGACACACACCACTGCTTCCGATCCAGTTTCTCAATGCTGTGAGTCACCTTGCTCGATAACTCCACTATCACTCCTTGAGCAACTATGACAACAAGCACAGCCGCTATGAAACGCTTGTTCTTGCGTATCCACATAAACATGCTCTTCTTCTCCACAGGCAGCCTCGCAGTAAATATATTGAAAACTTGGCAGATGACTGAGGTATTGAAAACAAGTGTGTATATTAATCGCCAAACCCAGAATTGACTTACCCACATTGAATTGTAGAGCTGATAGAGTAACTGCCTGATAAAAGACCTGGATGAGGATGTTGTTGAAGATGCTTTCGTTGATAGGTCGCTTGGACCACCATACAGGAGGCTTTCTCATGAGATCTTTGGTGGGCTGGTCATGACTGATCACTGCTAGTAGGCCCAGGGTATCAATGACAACCTTTTCCCAGAGTATCTGGAATGCTGACACTGATAATACACCAG
>Ga0325414_1001112_pt1 | contig 25074 bp, 18 predicted proteins | sample PopdelMetagenome_8_FD_206183 | JGI IMG/M metagenome (GOLD analysis project Ga0325414, IMG submission 206183) | Populus deltoides microbial communities from Bellville, Georgia, United States - Leaf-PdKOR-R3 | ecosystem: Host-associated > Plants > Phyllosphere > Phylloplane/Leaf | place: USA... | reverse complement strand
AGGACCTCATCCTATCCAACTAGCTAGCTAGCTTCGTTGTGTGTCTTACTCTTGCCATTTTGAATTAGCAATTAAAATGCTGCAAACAAAGGACACCATATAGTATTTTCCCTACGTGAATCTTGAAATCGTTAATGTTTTCGGTACGTTGAGGAGTTGTTGTTCAGTCGAGAAAGAGAGGCAAAAGGGGTGCTATCTTTTAGGCTTAAAAGAATATGCAGGAGATGTCTCTGTAACGAGGGTTTATAACTTTATATACATAGCAGGTTATAGCTAAAAATAGAGAAACAACCAAGAGGGAATTCAGGGAGAAGCCTAGCTTGACGGTATATATAGTTGGTGTAGCCACAATGTTTACTCTTAAGATTTGAGTTCCGACAACCATTGTTACTGTAGAAAAAAGCTAGACTGCATCAACAGGGATGCAGACAGCATGCTGCGAGAAAATGGTTGAAAGAGAAGTACTTGTCTCCAACAATCCTTGGGTTTTTAGGTTGGTAATAAACCGATCAGCTTCTGGACGCTGCTCTAGAGATTTTCTAAAAATATGTACAGGATGTCGATAAGGAGACACAAAGTACGTAGTTGTATCATGATGATTAAGATTCCTCTGTAGTCTGTAATTACCATCCTTGTATGGAAAATTAAAGACTTGCCCTTTTCAGCTGTAAAATTGCTCCTAACGCCACCACATAAAGCTCAAATCCAATCCTGACCTCATGGACTTTTAATTTAACCTGTTTTATTGTAATTTTTGTGGCGTAAAATGCTTTTTACGAGTATATTTTTTTTTAATTTTTTATATCAGTACAATAAAATTATAAAAAACATTAAAAAATAATTAATTTGATATTCTTGAAATATACTCACTAATTTTTTCTAATCATTTAGGTCTATCTATTTTTTTTTGATAATTCATTTAGGTCTATCTATTAATACCATCATATGAATTTTCTTCGTTAATTTGTATTGGGTATGTAGAACTCGCTTTTGTTTTCAAAAAGTTTTGATTATATTGATTTTCGATTTCAAAATTAAAAATTTAAATTTATTTAATATGATAAATTATGCTATATCTAATTTTGAGGGGGAGCCAAATCCCTGTAATTGTACGTGCATTTTTTTTTTAATTACAACCCGCATGACCAGATTTTTGTTTGTTGGTTTTCATGCCATGGCAATGATTTTCTTGCAGAAGGCCGATCTCCATTGTGTAAGGAACGATAAAGAGATCTAGCGTAAGACATAGATTTTTTATTTCGGGAGGATGGAAGGAGAAATTCGCAATTTATGGCTGTCACCGATTTTATGAGACTGTAAGTAATTTTTAAAGTAACAGATGTGAATTTTTTTTAAAAAAATTAATTAATTGTGATCCAATTTGTTTATGAATTAGATTGAAAGTTAACGACTTGTTTGAGATTATAATAATAACGATTTAAAGTGTTTTTTTATTTAAAAATATATTAAAAATTTAAATTATTAATTATTAAAGATTTAATATATAATTTATATTATTTTTTAATAAAAATAATATAGAATGGCAATAATCGGAGTTGTTAGAAAATAATATAAATCATATCCTGGGATCTCACCAAAGAGTTTAAGATATTGGATTGAGATAGGTCTTTGACATGGTATCAGAGCCTTGATGATCAAGCGGTCACAAGTTTGAATCTCACCATACCTATTTATTTGATAAAAATTAAGTATAAGGTAATATGAACCTGTGCAAGTTTTAAGCTCAAAGGACTTTCACTTGAGAGGGTGTGTTAGAGAATAATATAAATCATATCTTGTACTTTACCTAAAAACTTAAACTATTGGACTAAGATTGTTCTTTGACATGAGTAGATAGAAATATACACCAGATCTATGTAAAAACTTGGACTTGGGTGGTAACTTTGATTTGATCTATCTTTCTTTGAAAATTACATGGCTGATCGTCGGTAGCCACAACCTCACGATATTTTACTTATATCTTAAATAAATAATCTTAAATTAAAGATTTGAAATGACTAGAACCTAAAACAATTTGAAATTGGCGAGTTACGTTGGATAAAGCAACGGGTAACATGTAAATCATATGCTAAGTGTTAATTAAAACATGTGTTTGGATGGAAAGATCTCACGAAACGGGTAAGTACTAAAATTAATACACGTGTTCGGATAGAAAGAAAAGGAGGATAAGTTAATAGATGATGGGCAATGGTTATTTTTCTATAAAAGTTTTAATTCTTATCTTGTTTGCTGAGAGAAAGTGGAGATTTTTTTTCATTTTTTTCATTTAGTTTAAGAATTTTATTTTTTATTCAATTAAAAGATTTATTTTTTTTAAATTTTTATTTTATTTTAAATCCAGAACTAATATAAATAAAAATATTTAACTTGTATTTCAATAAATAATTTAAAGATAAAAAATCCACTAATTATATTTTAAATTAAATTTTTTTTTATGCTGGATAAAATTCTCTGTTGGAAAATAATATAAATAATATCCTGAGATCTCATTTAACAACTTAAATTTTTAGGTTGAATTAATTCTTTGTCATGGTATCAGAGTCTTGATGACCAAGCGATTACGAGTTCGAATCTCACAATCCTCTATTTATTTGATAAAAATTAAGCATAAAGTAATATGAGTTTGTGTAAATTTTAAATTTAAAGGGTTTTTACTTAAATAGATATGTTGGAGAATAATATAAATTATATCCTGTATTTAAATTTTTGAGTTAAAATAGTTTTTTGATATTATATTTTAATTATTTTTAATATTTTTCTTTTGTTATTTCCAACCGTCACTGATGAAAAGAGAAATAGCTTAATTAGCAACGACAACGAAGGTCAATGTAAGATATTTAAGATATTTTTCCAACAACACGTAAGCTAACAACCCACATCTGAAACACAAGTGGGTTATTTATATTAAGCTCGACAAAATTCTGTATATCACTCAAAATTCTGTATTTCAAGAGAGAGAGCTTAATAAAGAACAACAACACGTTAGTTAACAACCCACGTCTGATCTACTTGATATTTTTTTTTATTTTTTGCCAAGATATTTTTTAATTTAATTTAACTTTTTAATTGAAAATTTTTATTTATCTTTTAATTTTTTTAATTTTCACTAATTTAAAATTTTTCTTAGATTTTTTTATATAATTGATTTTTTTTCTGGTTTCATCTTTCAAAATTTGATTTATTAGGGATTCAGTTTCATATTTGTTTTTTCATTTAAAGCACTTTCGATTTAATGATCCGGGATCATGAGTTTGAAAAGTTAATAATATTCCATATTTTTTTTTCTCATTTTCTTTGCTGATCTTATCGTTTTGTATTATTTTTTTAAATATTGGTTTTGTAATTATTTTTGATTTTTTTATGAGTTTATCTTAGTCTCATGATTTAAATCACATGTTTTGCATGTCTTTTTGGATAAAAGTTTTTTTTTTAAATTTTTTTGTTTATGTTTTATTTTTGAAGATATTATTCTCATTTATCTATATTTTTTTATACAAATGAACTTTATTTTGCAAAATAAAAATATTCATTTTCAAATATTATTTCTTATATGTTTGACCTGTGTAATATTTTTATAGGGTGTGAGTTTATTCAATCAATTTCATTCATATTTCTATTTCTATTATTTTTTTTTATTGATTTAGATAAATAAATTCAGTAAATATCTTATTTTATGTGATTGAATGTCTTGATCTATACTCATCTCTTAATTTTTTCAATTTTTTTTTGTTATTGTTAACAAATTTTTTATTTATTTATTTACATGGATGCTTGCATAGGATTTTTTATTTGAACTTTGAATTTTTCTATGAAAAAATAACATCAAGATAGCCTGCATTAATTACCCAATATTTTTTTGAATTTTTTTTTTAATCTGGGATGAAGAATGGGTTAAATAACTAGTTAATTGATTCAGAATGATGGATAACTAAACATGGTGGTGTAGTTACTGATAGGATCGGGTGCAGCTTCCTCTCAACAATTGATACAAAGAGTATTCATGGATAGCTTGTCAAAAGCTTGTGACAATGGAGTTAGGCCTTCTACCTTTTCTTTCATTTTCTTCTTGCCATACCGAGGAAGTTCCTTGTTAGCAGACATAATATTACACATATATTAGCGATAATATTATTTTAATCTTTGTATATTTATAATGAAGAGAAAGTCATCATTGGTTCTCCAAATCCAGCCCTCAACTTATTATTATTCATATCTATTTACAAAATTTAATGGGCTGTAGCCTGTAAGTAAGAATATAAGGCAAGAAGATCAAAAGCTTAACAAATTATAAAAAGATGAGCAAATTAACAAGTATATTTTTGAAAGTGTAACAGGCTAGCTAACAGCATTCATGACATCTTTATTACATTTGATACATGTGTTGTAACTGTAATAAACAAAGGATACCATGTGTGTGCATGGCATCTTTATTCAAATCTATTAATATTATAATCTAGTGTACGAATCATATTCAATTCGAAGTAGCAACTTTTCCAACTGGTGACCTAGAATCACGAAGATGCTTCTCTCTTGACAGTAATTTAGCCATCCTATACAGTCAAACAAAAAAAAAAAAATCAGCAAGATGAAATAAGATGCCATAGAAATCACTATAATATATAGACTTGAGCAGATATATACTTTATGAGAGCCTCTTCATTTGTCATCTTATCAGTAGGTGTAAAGATTCCAGTGCCTAAATCCACCCTTGATACTGGTTTTTTCAACAATTTCTCACCCACTTTCACAAGATTCTCCAAATTCTCTTTCGTGGCAACATCCATGGACGAAAGTGTTCCGGTCAGCGTGTCATCCTGCATTTCACACACATCTTATAGTCAGGGTTCTTCGTTTTCTAGTTTTTAGTTTTAATTACTTCGTGGGAGAATATAATTTGATATCTTGAATAACCACATGAGCGTGATATATACCTGAATTCGAAGATAATTTTCCTCAGAGTGGAGGGCTTGGAAAACAGTGGAAACATGGAGATCAACCATGTCGCCACTAGCTTCTGTAAACACATCCACTAATGGAGTAGAATTGTCACTTGTCAACCATCCCAAGATACCCCACTTGGCCGCTTCATCTGCATCATACTTTTCTTCAGATTTTGCTGTACCAGTCCCCAAGGACAGGACTAGGAATCGACCATAATCCATAGGCGCTGTGGGGAAGAAGTCAGGATTCTTCCGAGTGATTTCCTTGGAAACTTCGCTCACAGCAACTAAAGTCTGGAAATTCAAAAGGAAATTAATGATAGGATTCATCAATATGTTACGAGTTATGCAAGTTCAAGAGCTGAAGATAAATGATGGACATACTGGATTATTTGCTGCTACACCACCATCAATCAGATTGAACTCTCTGACTTTGCCTGACGGGTCCTTGGTTTCAAAATAATGGGCAGGGAAGTAAGTTGGGGCAGCTGAAGTCCCGATGCATATATCAGATAAAAGGGCATCCATGGATGGGTCATTCTTCACCTAAAGAATAAAGCGGCACGTCTTGTAAGGACATATATTTTGCAGTGTGAAACGATTCTTTTCTCAAGGAACACATAGAATTTTAAGAGTTGTTTTTGTATATATAACGAACCTGATAGCTTGAAAAGATTGTTGGCTGAAGGCGCTTGATGTCAAAAGTTGGGATCACAATGTTTGTCATGGTCTGGTGCAGGCGTTTATCTCCCATTTTTTCCTTGGCAATGCTATGCAGAAATTTGCCATCGTATTTTGGTCCTCTCAAACTCGTGATCAGTTTTCCAGCAGAAGCCAATGGAGACCTATTGCCAGAGAGTATACAGTTAGTATCTAGACATTTGAATGAGGAAAAAAAAAAAAGTTTTAAAGCAGTACTTGATATACTATATTTAACTCTTTGTTATGGCATTCATATCTGGGATTATTACCCGTCCTGGGGAAAGATTTTAGGGCAGTTCTCAAGGTAGAAGTCATTAATGTCTTTGGCGGCAAATAAAGGGCGGTTTTGCTCATTAGGGGCAGCTAGCATAGCAGTCACGAGGCCACCAGTGCTGGTGCCTGAAATCACATCAAAGTAGTCTGCAAGTCTTGCGTCTGCACCATCCAGCTTCTACAATTTGAATAGAAAACATACTAGTCAGTGATGGGAGATGAAATTACGGATTATTTTATACCTGGAAAGAGACATTACAATTATATTCCGATATAAATAAACTATTATCCTGCATGCAAGTGTGATGTATTATTTTGATGAAACTATTAATAAAAAGGCAAAAGCAAAAGCATAAAACTACTAAACAAACAGCCTCGGTACGGTGGAAGGTGGGCAAAGGCTGCCAGCAACCTCAAGCGGACCAAGGAATCGTTCCCTGTAGTTTCTTATTCTACTCTATTTTATATATTATCATCATGAGCTAGCACACGCATAAAAAAATGGATGATCTTGCAGGTCTATTTGACATGCAACTATACGTCCTTGAAGAGACCGATTTCTAGACTACCTGAAGCTCGGACTCTAAAAAGGCAAGGATAGTTCCTGGTATGATTCCTCTTATTCCACCTCCATCGATGCTAAGAACAGTGATTTGGTTTCCAAAAGTTGGGGGTTGAATGGGTGATCTTAAAGTCTCGATATGAGAGATCGAGGAGGAATTCAAAGGCATGGCTAGGTAATAGTACTGATCGAGAGCCTAGAAGCGGAAGAGTTGGAGGTGTTTAGCTTAAACTTTCTGAGAGCCTTGGGAGATGTATATAGCTAGTGCTGAAATCTAATTAAGTTTTGAAACTTGTAATTTCCCAAAGGGAGTGTGGAGGTATTTATAGACTTCTGTGCTTCATGAAGCATGGAATTTTCAATAAAGTTGAAAGATTTTACTCCCCCAAATTCGACCTTGTGTAATTTTCCTGGACGGGGTCAATTTTTTAATGAATCCTGATACTATGCTGACGCGGTTCAAGTTGGACCATAAAGTTAAGGACGAGAGAACATTTGAAGATTTCAAATTTATTAATCAAACAAAGATGACAACGAAATGGGAATGGTAGGTTTTCTTCCACACAGCGAAATAAATTAATTCAAAACCTTGTTAACAAGTCTTGTATGCAACGAAAAAGCAGTCAATTACAACCACTCTAGTTGCTTTCATGGTTGAAAAAGGAAACATTAATTGAGGCATATCTATCTATCTATCTATGCGCGTGTGTATTATTTTCAAAAGGAAACATTTTCGAGGTGATAATCATGAAATTTGAAGAAACATGTGTTTGGGAAATTTTGTAACCGAAGTTTCGTCATTATAGGCCATAGCTAAAGGTAAAAACACAGAAAAAAAACCTTTTCTTCATTTTTAATTGAAAGAAGATTGCATAATCTATGAAGAATAGTATGAAAACCACATATATATAGTTTTCGTAATTTTTGTTTCAACGACCATACATGCCTTGGAAAATGAATGTTGTAGACTGGGATACCACATATTAATTAATGACTGCAGTAGATTAATGTTCGCTTTGTAGAATATCCTTTAACTTGTTAGTTTCTTCGGGGGGGCCTTTGGTGTGTTCCAGATACTATAAATCAGTTACTGTTTCAATTGCCAACATTGATGAATGCCAGATTCAAGATAAAAACATGGTATCTTCTTTTACATAGTATTGCTTGAAGTATTATTAGATGAGTTCTTAATATATAATTTTTATTATTTTTTAATATATGTTTTTAATAAAAGTTTTTTCAGCTTAAAACTTATATATGCTCATATTATTTTGTACTTAATTTTTATAAAGTAGAATGAGGGTGATAAGATTTGTGACCTCTTGATCAACAAAACTCTGATACCATGCGAAATAATTATCTCAACTCAATAGTTTAAACAATTAGATGAGTTTTCAATATGATTTATATTATTATCTAACACATCCCCTCAAATAAAAGCTCTTTTGGTTTGAAATTTACACAAGCTCACATGCACTACATTGTGCTTAATTTTTATCAAATAGAATAAGGTTTGATGGAATTTGAATTCGTGACCGCTTAATTAATAAGATTTCGATACCATATCAAAGAAGTATCTCAACTCAATAGCTTAAGTTGTTAGATAAAGATCTTATTTACATTATTTTTTAATAAAAAATCATGTTTTTCTTTAACTGTTCACTGAATGTCAACTTGGTTAAAGAGCTATGAAGATTTTTTTTTAATTACACGGTAATGATCTGCTAGATTCATGTTTGCTGATGTTCTTAGATAGATTGTTCACAATGTAAATTTTTTACTTTTCCTTCTTCTATGCTATTGTTTTTATTTGAAATCCCTTTGTTTTTCTTTCCTATTCATCCTCTAAATGGCTAGTTTTTTTTATCAATAATATTTACCGATTACCATAAAAAAAAAAAAGACTATTAGAGGTCAAGGTATCGTTCCCATGACGGAAGGACAGACTTTGAGATCTTGAAGATAAGAACGCAAGGATATCAAGTCCTTGGCAATTTCTCAAATCAAATCTGCTGGCCGTCTATGGGGACTTAAGCAACATTGTCTCATCTTTTTTGCAAAATAGTTTTGTATTATGTGGTTTCGTGTTGTTCATTTCTTGTATTTAATTAAATAGATGATAACGTTAACAAAGACCAAATAAGAAGAGACTACTGGGAAATATTAATTGAAACAAAGGAGAGAGTTCTGCAAGGAACATTCAAGACTTTTGAATTTGAAATCAGACAGGAAAATCTTCAATTCAAATGTCATTAGTTTGTGTCCGAAGTGTTTAGCTAGGGAGCATAATTTTCTCTCACATGATTTCGGGTGTGCCAGCCACATTCCCAAAGAATTTTTAATTTTATTTTTATATTTTCAGTTCATTTTTAATATGTCGATTTTAAAAATAATTTTTTTTAAATATTTTATTTTAATGTATTTTTAAATAAAAAAAATTTTGAATCGCAACCACCACCACAATCCCATAAAAACTTTCATGTTAGTTGTAAGATTTCATTCCTATTATATTTCACATTGAATCAATACGTTATCCAGGGATCTAGGGCTACTACATAAGACCAACGTTGGGCTATTATAGAACTATTTAAATTTTGCAGCCTTAATGGGGACAAATTCATAATTCATACTGCTCAAACCAAGTACTAGTCTCCTTACTTGACCTTTTTACTTACCGACAAATAAAAAATGCTCAAATATCAGTGCAATGTTAATTAATGGGAAGATTCCATCGTGTTGCCACCTAACTCCACATTTTGCATTTTATAATGGTAGTTGAGATAATGACTCTACTTTTTCAGCCAGCAAGAGAATTAAAAAATAGAGTAAAATATCATGATAATTTCTTAAAATATCATAAAATTATAGTGATTTTTCAAAAGTTTAATAATATTACAAAAATTCCTTCTCATATTCAAAATGTGTTTAATATTGAGGGAATAATTAATTCACTTAAATTTGAAGAGATATTTTTTTTAATACAAAACATGGTTTTTGTAATATTGTCTTAAATTTAAAGAAGAAGTTATGTAATATCTGCAAAATTACAGATAATAACTAAGATTTTTGTAATTTATTTTTAGAAAATTAAAGGCTACCATTGTTATGATAAACTTGAATTTTATAGTGTTTAAACTATAATTAGTGGCATCCTATTAAATATTTAATGAAGCTTATTTTGAAAATAAAAAAAGATAAGACACAAGTGGTAAAATTTATGACCCACCACATAATTAAAATTGAAGCTAACACTATCTCACTTTTGGGCCATAGATGGAATTCTAAAAGTCATAAAAATGAGTTGTAAAGATGAATTGGAAGGGCTACAATCTTTCTAGAAATAGAGAATTTGTAATTCACAAGTTTACTTCCTCTAAATCAGCACACAACCTAAGCAAAAATACTGGCAGATAAGGAAAATGAGTTCCATGTCTTTAAAGGATACACTCAAGGTATATAAACTCAATTATAATAGGTGCTTAGGTGCTTGAAATTAAAAGATCAAGAGCCTGAATTCAAAGTTTCAAAAATTTAAGGACCAAATTGAAAATGGGCATTTAAGGACCAAAACGACGCCGTTTCAAACATGCACTGTTCTTCTTCTTCTTCTTCATCTGACGCTGCAAATCTGCCTGATAATAAGTGAAAGAAATTGAAATTCCGGCATACTAGTCCTACCAAAACACAAAGATCAATCCCTATCTTCATGATGAACACAATCCCGGGAAGATAAGGATCGAATCTCGCGTCCAAGTCCCAGTAAAAAACTAACATCCCCAGACTTATCCTCCTCCCAGGAAATAAGAGATGTACTGGGGAACAACAATTTGTTCTGGCCTTATAAAAAGGATAGCAATAGGCCAGACCAGGGGATTCAGAAAAAAATACTGCAGAGGACAGAACACAGGGGAGAGAAGGGGAGAACAAACAGGAGAGAACGGGGGAGAAAAACCAAAAACCCAAAAACAGAGAAAAACCCAGAAAGCAAAGGATGAAACCAGAGGAGGCCATTAAAAGAAAAACTTAGAGAAAAAGAAGAAGAACACGAAAAGGGGGGGGTATTCCACTTTCTGCTGCCACCCCCCTTCAACCTCCAAAAGCCACCATATAGGCTTTCGTCCAGTGTTGCAAGAGAGTCCTTAATCTCCTCTTTCCCCCTAGTCCAACAGGGACTTCTTCTCTGCGCCACAGCAACAACATCATCCCTGTCCCTCATGGCTGGCTCCCTTTTATGAGAAATATTGCAGCAAAGCTAGTTCATGTTGACAACAACAGGGACTTCTTCTCTTGCGCTAGCTACTCATCCTGCACCGGCCGTGGAATAGCAGCAAGTTGCACCTCCAACGAGCGATCAACCTTCTCTATACTGCACCATGAGCAAACACAGATGGAGCAACAACTCTCTCCTTAGTCGTAGCCTTCAGCAGCCATCCACCGTCCAAAGTAGCATCCTCCTCCACGTCAGCAAAACCCAACCGAAACCAGTAGAGAGAGGGAGGACAAAGAGACAAACAAGAGAAGACAAAGAGGAAAGCAAGACACAGAGGAGAAAGCGTCCGACCAGACAGTGCACCAGCGCAGTCGGCTTCGTCTCTAGGTATGTAAGTTCTTCATTTCCTTCCTTTCCTTTGCATTATAATTCACTCGCTACTGTAGCAGTGAATTATAATTCATTTGGTTGTGTAGCAGGCTGCTTTGTCACGCACGCCTGCTAGTTGGCCGGGTCACTGGCTTCGGCTAGTGGCAAGGCTGAATTGTTTGGGTCCGGCTTAACCTATACGGGTAGAGCTAGATTCAGTTCAATAAAATAAAATAAAATAAAATAAATATAGTTTTTTTTTTTAATCTAAAATTTGTAGATTTATTTATTGGTGTTAGAACTAGGAATACTACACTTTCTGGGTTATTAAATATTTATCAACACTGGAGTTGGAAATATTCATAGGCAAATATTCACAACAAACGACAGAGTCAAGAATATTATAGAAATATCATAAGAATATAACAAAAACAAACTTTTAGCAATTTTAAACAAAACCAGCAATGCAGTTTGCTTCAGGTATGACGTTTAAAGGGTGATAATTTCTTTATTTTTGTGTAACCAATCCCGTACCATTATAATTTTTATTAACCAATTAGGGTTCATAGTGACTATAATATTAGATGACGACTCTTTAAACAAGATCTTTTCCCCCAAAAAACAAGATGCCAAATATCTGTTTCTTTTCCATCATTAGATTAATTTTAATCGGTCGCCGCGATGTCCGAATGTGACAAATACAGTAAAGAAGTAAAGAGAATGAGGCAACACCTTGGAGGAGAAAACAAATAGAACAATTTATGCAAGAGACAACTACCTTTCAAAGAGTCAATTTCTTCAAATCTAGAGTGATGTTAATGTATCACATATGAGTTCTTTTAATTTTACAGTGGAATGATTTCATTATTCTAGGATTCTCAATGAGCTTAATTATGATTATGTGAATACTTTTTTGATTAAATTAATTTAGTATTTATTATTTCATTATAAACTTAATGCTTGTGTACACTTTATCATCGTTTGCATTATTTATGATTCATTTTGAGATTTGGAAGTGATAATCGTTTCATCCTTTGTTTGAAGTACCATAAGGAATCTAAAAGATATAAATGGATATCATGGGTTGGGTGGTGGTTTGGGATTTTTGACACTTAATCAACCCAACTGACTCAACCTGTATACCCTATACTCCCTTTGTCTTTATATTTAATTGGTTGTGGATTGAGTTTAATAGTAGTGCAATGTATGAAAATTAGACATAATATTGAGGGTGTCATGACACCTGCACTGCATGATGTAGGTTTATTTCTAAATATGAATCCATGAAATTTTGCAATATAAACTTAATCTGCGGATATCTGTAACAACTATAAAATATTTAGCTGACACGATAAATCCAACTTGCTCAAGTCCAAAACAATTAAATAGATTTGGTTTATAATTTATAAATTATTAGAAGTTGTGTTTTATAAAATCACAAGCTTTTAGAAGATTATAGGTTTCTCCAAAAATATCATTCCAAGATTTTTTTAAATCAATTTCTTATTCATCTGCAACATAATTAAATAATGTTAATATCCTTCATTAAAGAATTTATATTGAACATTAAGTTTCAACAAAGTTTTAACTTTGTTTGTTTTCTTTTTCGTTTGATCCTTGTGTTCTTTTTTCTCTTTAAGCCTCACTTTATATATAATTCTTTCTATTACTATAAAAAAAAAAACAAAGTTTTAATTTTTAAAGTGAACGGATCCCATTTTTAATTTTGAGGTCCTCGCTCCTTAATTAACTGACTCAAACTAAATACCACTACTCACTAGCCATTCTGAAATAATATCATTAAAGTTAAAAACTCAAATGCATGTCTAATGCCAACTAATGGTCAAGAAATATACATAAGATAAGTTGATATGGCATGAAAGAAAAGAGAGGAAGAACAAAAAGAAAAAAAGAATGGGTTGTCAAGGCCTCATTTTTACATTTCTAATATAGTTAGAAAAATCTCTTCGAAATAATTCTAACCACACATTAAAAAATTATTAAAAATAATCATAATTGATTAGGAATTAATTTGGGATTGAAGTAGTTTAGAGTTTCTGTTTAGTTTAATTTAAGCTAGGTTACTTTAAACTCATCAGACCTTATCTCAAATTAATTTAAAATTGATTGTGATAACAAAATAATAATATTAATTTTATTTTCCTATCATAACCAATTTTATTTTTTATTTCATTGTCATTTAGTCAGATTGGTTGTGATCCTTAGTTGACAGCTAAAATCCCGTTTGTTTTTTAGTTTCAAAAGTGTTTTTGAAAAAAATTTAAAATTGTTTTATTTTGTTTCAAATTAATATTTTTCTGATGTTTTTAGATCATTTTGACGCGCTAATATTAAAAATAATTTTTAAAAAATAAAAAAATATTATTTTGATATATTTTCAAATGAAAAAAACAGTAATCACACTATCACTGCTAAATAATTATTTTGCAATAATACAATCAAAGTTATTCTTTTTTTTTTTATCACTTTCTTCATATTTCTAAGGAAAACCTTTATGCTTTTGTATTATTTTTAAACTTTTTGCATAATAAATTGCCTCTTTATTTAATAAGATTGGATGAATATATATATATATATATATATATATATATATATATATATATATTTGTGTGTGGGGGATAATATGGGAAGATAAGAACAAGTGATTTGTAATTCTACCATACATAACATTTCATTCTAAATAAAATAATTCTTTCAAATGAAATCTGTTACTTAAAAATCAATTCAATTAGATCAGGATTTGGTTCTGGACAGCGTAGAAAGATCATAAAAAATCATGACTGGTGATGTAAGCCGTTCATAACTCGAATATTTATTTATTTTTGGCATTTTCCGATAGAAAACACCTCAAAATCATCTTTACAGCCTTGAAAAAACAATTGGGGTGTGGTCATATTTCCACAGTGATGGAATCAGTTTCGTTTCCACTTGGTTATGTGTTCTATGGCTGCTGCACTTATTTCTCATCGCCGATACTAACTACGCATGGATTAATATTAAATTTTAATTAATTCTGACGAATATAGTTTAACTGCTCAGACTAATCTCAATCAAATTTTAATTTTAATTAATTTTAATACTAGCTTGGTCAAACTTGTGTATCCAATTCGGAGAAACAATTTATGGGTGAAATATGTGTTATTTTATCTTTTGGATAGTTGACACTTTCGTTTTTTTTTTTTTTTTATCAAATGTAAGAATAAAATAGATTAAAATGAAACAGGCCAGAAAATTAGCAAGTCATATATACATATTTATAAATCAGAAGCAAAAAGGAAACATGCTCTCATTTGTAAAAAATACAGGGAGACATCTAGCTAGAGAGAAAACTAAAAGTATCACATCGGTTAGCTAAGGAACCCAGGATCCAGTAGGTGCCAAAGATAACCAACAAAAAAGAATACCAATAAAAAAAATCCCAACAGCTGATGCAATTTGCAGCTAAGAGAACCACCAATGGTTACCGCAACACACAAGGGCCATTAATAGGAGGCCTGCAACCCCAACAACAAAAGCAAAATAAACTCAACCAACATTCAGTCGGGAGTGGTCCGTGACATGGAAGTGGAATATCATGTAGAATAAGATTTGAAATCTCCTGAAGACTCTATCAACCCCCAAGCACTTTCCTTCAAATATCCGCTTGTTCCTTTCTTCCCATATAAGGTAGACATCGATGCCCAAGGAAACTCTTCGCATCCGAGCTTCAAGGTTGCTTTTCCTAAACCTCAGACCACGCAAAGCACTATACAAAGTCGTCGTGCTCTTGCCAATCCATAGCCAGGACTTAATCTTTCCCCATAAGCAGGATGTCCATTCACATGCAAAAAAAAAAAAAAATGGTCATGCGATTCCTCCTCATGTTGGCAGAACACACAAAAGGGATCACTAGGAAGAAAAGGCAACCTATCTCGAGTTCGAAGCTTCCTCTGAACTGCCAGCCACAAAATGAAGCAGTGCTTTGGTAGAGACCACTTTTCCCAAACAACTCTTTCCCATGAGACTGGAGAGCCAGATGGTCGAAAGAAGTTATAAGCATGAGACAAAAATTTATCCATTCCAGAATTCCAGCCACTCATTAAAGCAATACTCCTAGATTGACTTCCACAGTGCCAGATGGTGTAGTCTTTAAGGAAGATAATAGACTTCCATAGGTGAGAGGAAGAATGGTGGGCATATGCAGTCCAAATAGTTCCATTGCACAAGTAGAAATGGTGCACCCAACGTATCCAGACAGAATCAGATTTGAGATGGATATTCCAAAGCTGTTTTGCAAGAAAACTCCTGTTGCGAGCTTTGATATCGAACAATTTAAGGCCTCCTTCTGCCTTAGGCAGGCAAATAGATTTCCAAGCAACCAAAGCAGAAGTGCTCTTCCTAACATCCCCAGTCCAGAGGAAGTTCTTGCATATGCTAGTGATTTGTTTGATAACAATCTCTGGTAGCGGGAAGATGTTCAACCAAAACCGCACCTTCCCATATAAAACAAATATCAGGAGCTCCAGTTTTCCAGCAAAAGTGAGGTGCTTGCCAATCCAGCCTTGAACAGACAATTCCAAGGAATGTAGGAGAGGGGAAAACTGAGTAGCAAGAAGTCTATGAGGGCTTAGGGGGACTCCAAGATAAGTGAAAGGAAAGCATCTTTCACGAAAGCCTGTAGTATGAAGAATACTTAGCTTCTGACTGGTACTAACACCTCCAAAGAAAATTGAAGACTTACTCGGATTGATATCCAACCCTACAGTCTTGCCAAAGATTGTGAGCTGCTGGAAAATTCCATTAACTGAAGAGCAATCCCCATGAGAAAGCAGCAAGACATCATCCGTAAAAGCGAGGTGGCTAATGCCGTGGATACCACATTTTGGATGGAACCGAAAGCCAGGCTGCCTGCAAGCTAGCATGAGCATCCTAGATAAGTATTCCATGCAACAGATAAATAGATAGGGGGACAAATGGTCTCCTTGCTGTACCCCATGTTTCCCAGGGAAGAACCCATACAAATCACCATTTACAGCAATAGAAAAGGAGGTTGTGGAAACACATTGCATGATAAGGTGAGCAAATCTCTCAGGGAAGCCAAACTGCCATAATAGATCCCCTATAAAGTTCCACTAGACTGAGTCAAAAGCCTTTCAAAAATCAACTTTCATTAGACATCGGGGGGAGTGTTAGAGTATATTGCTTCAGATTGTGACACTTGTCATAATCATAATATAGTAGACAGTTAGTTAGTTAGCTGAAGGTTATTGGTTTGTTAACTACAACTATATAAACAATTATCTCGTGTGATAAAAGTCAAGTTGAATAAAAAGGAATTCATTTAATCTCTTCATTTCTCTCTATTTTCTCTCTATCTGGTATTGTTGTAATATACAAGCTTATAGTCTCTGTTTGATAAAGATTAACATGGTATCAGAGCACATTGTTGCTCACGCTTGAAGTTCTTGATCCTCTGTTGCTTCCGCATTCTCTGTTACCTCTACTTTAATTCTATTCTTTCTCTGCAGTTCTACTTACACTTGAAGTTTCTAGTGCTTCATGTTAATCTTCATTTCTTGGCTGGTAATTTTTCTGAATTGTGCACAACAAGTGTTTGGTGTATTGTCTCATTCACAGATTGATCAAAGAATCACGATGGTGACTGCTTCACAACTCCAACTACTTCAATCTCCAATTACAACCCTTATTCCCTCTATTTCTACATCAGTTAATGTCAAACTTGATGATTCGAACTACCTTAAATGGAACTTTCAGCTGCAACTATTGCTTGAAAGCAATGGAATTATGGGGTATGTTGATGGTTTGCTCCCTTGTCCACCTCAACATGGTTCAAACTCTAATGAATCTGGTATTACTTCTTCTTCTCCTTCTGATGAGTATATAGTATGGAAAATGCATGACCAAGCTATTATGCAATTGATCACTACCACATTATCACCTATTACTATGTCATGTGCAATTAGTAGCATCAATTTTAAGGATATGTGGACTAGGTTAAAGGAACAATTCTCCACTGTATCTAGGACTAGCATTTTTCAGATGAAATCCAATCTGCAAACAATTAAAAAGGGGTCAGATTCAATTTCACAGTATCTTCATCGAATTAAAGAAGCTAGGGACTACCTTTCTGCGACTGGGGTATACTTTGCAGATGAAGACATTGTTATTATTGCTTTGAATGGTCTACCTGCCATAGTTTTGAAACCCAGCCCGACGGGTTGATCCGGGACCTGGGGCTGGAACCGGGCCGGGTTGAAGAAAAAATAGGGTAAGGAAAAACTTGGTGTGACTCGATTGCAACCTGTTGACTTTTATTTTTTTTTTACTAAAACGACGTCGTTTTGATTTAAAAAAAGGACCCGACTGACCCGGTGACCCGATCAAAACCCGGGCCTTGTACCGGGCCGGGTCTGAAAACTATGCTACCTGTTGAATATAACACCTTCAGATATGTTATTAGGGGGCGTGAAAGTGTGATCTCATTGAAAGACTTTAGATCGCAGTTACTTGTAGAGGAAGTGATTGTTGACACTTCAGTTCATACTCCTCTTATGTCAGCTATGATTGCCAATACAGGTTCCCCTTACACACGAGGGGCTTCTTTTCAGTTACCAAGTTTCTCTTTAAATCATGGTCAATCTCAAGTGAATAATAGAGGCTTTCAGTCCTATAATGGGAATAAGAACAGGGGTAAAGGCCGATTCACTCAGTGATCTAGATTTTATGCTTCTAGACCAGCATTTTCTCCCCTGCCATATGTGCTTCACAACTCTAAACTTGGAGTTCTTGGTTCACCTCCTGGTCAGCAATTTAGAACTCCTACTACACCAATGATTCCAATTTGTTAATTATACAACTCTGAGGGACATATTGCCCTATTTTGTGGAAATTCTTCTCCTTAGCATACCAAATGTCACATTTGTGGAAGAAGTAATCATACCACCTGGTATTGCTTCTATAATGATAAGGGTCCTAACTATATTGGGGTGCACACCAATGCTTCTTATTCTCCATAGCTTTCTTATCCTATGCCACCACATAACTTGCAGTATACTTCATATCAAGCTCCTTCTCAACATTTATCAGTCACATCTGCATAAAACAGAGAAGCACAACAGTCCCCTATGTAAGCCATGCACATGGGTCTTAACTTTGCCTCTCCATCCTCATGTTCTTCAGGTCCTTCACAAGTGTGGCTGACTGATTCTGGTGCCATCAACTATATGGCAGCTGATTTGGGCAATCTGTCGCTGGCCTCACCATATCCAACAAATGAAATGATTCACACTGCAAATGGTGAAGGTTTGACAGTGTCTCATATTGGTGATTCTACAATTAATTCATCACTTTCTCTAATTAAATTGAATTCTGTGCTTTGTGTTCCTCAACTTACTCAGAATCTCTTGTCAGTTCATTGACTTTGCCTTGACAATAATTGCTGGCTTATATTTGATGCCTTTTATTTTTGGATTTAGGACAAAGCCATAGGGAAGATCATTTATAGAGGCTTGTGTAGTAATGGATTGTATCCTATCCACTCCTTCTCACCTTCAAATTCCCAGCAGCCATATCCAGCTCAGGTTTTTCTTGGTCAGCTTGTTCAGTCCAATCTGTGGCATCATAGTTTAGGTCATCCTATAAATAACATTGTCTCTTTGATGTTACATAAAGCTAATGTGCATGTTCCCAAAACTACCTCATTTATAATGTGTCATCCATGTCTTCAAGGGAAATTTAGCAAACTATCTTTTCCACAACATGTCAATAAGTTTGTAACTCCCTTTGAAACTATACATACTAATTTGTGGGGTCCTGCACCTTGTATGTTGGTTGATGGTTATCGATACTACACCATCTTTGTTGATGAATGTACCAGATATTGCTGGATTTTTTCCTTTAGTGAATAAGTCTGATTTGTTCTCTACCTTTGTTACTTTTTATTTCTTTGTTGTTACTCAATTTACATCCACCATTAAAACTTTTCAAACTAATTGGGGGGGGGGGGATATACTAGCACTAGATTGAAGCATTTTCTCTTTGATGAGAAATGCCCTCATCACCTCTCTCGTCCATATACTCCTGAAAAAAATGAGGTAGCTGAAAGGAAACATAAGCATATAATTGAAACCACTATCACCTTATTATAAATAGCCAAATTGCCATCTAAGTTTTGGTCCTATGATTGTCAAACAACCACATATTTAATCAATCGTATACCTACTACTGTTCTTCATCACAGCTCCCCTTTTGAGATGTTATTCAGCTCATCTCCAATTCTTACTCATCTTTGAATTTTTGGATGTGCTTATTTTCCTCTCCTTAAACCTTATAATAGCACCAAATTGCAGGCTAAAACTACAAAATGTGTGTTTCTTGGACATGCCATAAAATATAAAGGCTATTTATGCTATCATGTATATAGAATGAGATTGTTTATCTCTAAGCATGTTATATTTGATCAACAACAATTTCCATATCCAGATTTATTGTCTACACATTCAAACACACTCGCATCACCATCACCTTGTCAGCCTTCCGCTTGTCTTGTGCCTATAGTAACTCTAGAAAATGTAATTGTCACAACCATCCCAGCTTCTCCATCTTTTACTCCTAGTACCCATACACCTGTCCCTTCTGTAGTCTCTGCTAATTCCCAGTCCATTGTTGCTCCACTTCAAGCCTCTTCTCTGTTTCCTGTGGCACCTGATATTAGTGTTACTTCTGGTTTAGAATCTCATGGTTTTATTTATGATAATTTACAAGTGGTCTTGTCTATTCCTCCCCTCATTTTACATCCAATATAGACTAGAAGCAAGAGTGGGATTCTTAAGAAGAAGGCCTTCTTAGCTAGTATCCATGACTTGAGGGGTGCTTATATGTCCTTGGTTGAACCAGTTAGTTACAAGTCTGCTCTCAAAATTCTTGTGTGGTTACAATACATGAAAGAAGAAGTGAATGCTTTACATGCTCAAGGCACTAGGAGTTTAGTTTCATTTCCAGCAAACAAGAATTTGGTGGGCTGTAAGTGGATTTTTAAGCTAAAGAGACACTTTGATGGCTCTATTGCTAGACATAAAGCCAGGTTGGTTGCTAAAGGTTTTAGTCAAGAATCTGGATTGGACTATGGGAAGACGTTTAGTCCTATTGTGAAACCTAACACCGTCAGGTTAGTTCTTGCTCTTGCTGCACATTTCAATTGGTCTTTGCAACAATTAGATGTCAAAAATGTTTTTTTGGATGGCATTCTCCAATAGGAGGTTTATGTGTCTCAACCTCCTGGTTTTGAAGATTCCAATCATCCTCATCTCGTGTGTAAGCTGCATATATCTCTATATGGACTTAAACAAGCTCCTAGGGCTTGGAATGATCGGTTTACTTGGTTTCTTTCTTCTGTGGGTTTTGAAACCACATACTCCGATTCATCTTTGTTTGTCAAACATGTTGGTCCTGCGATTGTGGTGCTGCTTCTCTATGTGAATGATATTATTATCATTGGGAATGCGTTTGGTGAAATTCAGCAAGTTATTAGTGCTCTTACTACTGAATTTGATATCAAAGATTTAGGATTCCTCCACTATTTCTTAGGGATCCAGATCACTCGAATTGCCACCGGTTTGTTTCTGTCACAGACCAAATATGTTGAGGATTTGTTGACTAAATCTGAAATGGTTGCAGCTAAACCCTGTGATACTCCATGTCTCCCTTACCATCGGCTACTCAAAGAGGATGGGGAACTTTATTCAAATCCTATGCTGTTTAGAAGCATTGTCGGGGCTCTACAGTACTTAACTTTTACAAGGCCAGACATTGCTTTTTCTGTGCATCAAGTATGTCAGTTTATGCAGAATCCTATGGTGTCTCATTTTACTGCTGTTAAACGTATATTACGATACCTTAAAGGTACCATGCAGCTTGGTATATCCTATACTAGAGGAGATTTGTAGTTAAAAGCCTTTAGTGATGCTGATTGGGCAGGAGACCCTAATGACAGGCGGTCTACAACTGGTTTGGTGGTCTTCTTGGGCAACAATCCAATTTCATGGTCTTCTAAGAAGTAAGAAACTGTTTCTCGATCATCGACTGAAGCTGCGTATCGTGCTTTATCATTTACCTCTGCTGAATTGGATTGGATAAAACAATTATTAGCATTTCTACACATTTCACTACCTAGCATGCATGTTCTTTTTTGTGACAATCTGTCAACAATTGCCTTGTCTTTCAATCTTGTTCAGCATCAAAAGACCAAGCACATCAAAGTAGATGTGCATTTTGTTCGTGAAAGAGTTTCACGCAACCAACTCTCAGTGCAGTCTGTGTCCTCTCAAGAGCAGTATGCTGATATTCTTACCAAGGGGTTGAGTGCTCCTTTATTCCGCATTCATTGTTGCAATCTCATGCTTGGTTTCTCCAAGTCTGATCTTGAGGGGGATGTTAGAGTATATTGCTTCAGATTATGGCACTTGTCATAGGCATAATATAGTAGACAGTTAGTTAGTTAGTTAGTTAAAGGTTGTTAGTTTGTTAACTAAAACTATATAAACAATTATCTCGTGTGACAAAAGTCAAGCTGAATAAAAAAAAATTCATTTAGTCTCTTCACTTCTCTCTATTTTCTCTCTATCTGATATTGCTTAATATACAAGCTTGCAGTCTCTGTTTGATGAAGATTAACAGGGAGGACCGTTTCCTGGTTGTTTTCTTTTATCTTTCGGATAGCTGCTCATTATTTCCTTATGTCACAAAGGTAATCAAAGCATTGTCAGAAAATGATAAACACGTTGAGTTGTCAGACCACAAGGCAAGAAGAACAAAAGGTAAACAAAATTATAAGAAAATGAGCAAGAAAAAATATTTTTAAAAGTGCAATAGCATTCTGCGATGATTCATATTTAACGACGGAAAGAATTACATATTATTAATTTCTTGTAACAATAAAAAAAATAAAAACAACAGAATTACATAATGCAGATAATCTCCTTATTGTTTCTTCCAAATTTATTAATTTGCAGCTAATTAATTTTCTGGACAATCTAATTTACGAATCATATTCACTTCGAAGTAGCAACTTTTCCAACTGGTGACCTAGAATCACGAAGATGCTTCTCCCTTGACAGTGATTTAGCCATCCTATAGAGTCAAAAAAAAAAAAAATAAAAATCAGCAAGATGAAATAAGATGCCATAGAAATCACTATAATATATATAGACTTGAGCAGATATATACTTTATGAGAGCCTCTTCATTTGTCATCCTATCAACAGGTGTAAAGACTCCAGTGCCTAAATCCACCCTTGATACTGGTTTTTTCAACAATTTCTCACCCACTTTCACAAGATTCTCCAAATTCTCTTTCGTGGCAACATCCACGGACGAAAGTGTTCCGGTCAGCGTGTCATCCTGCATTTCAAACATATCTTATAGTCAGGGTTCTTCGTTTTCTAGTTTTTAGTTTTAATTACTTCGTGGGAGAATATAATTTGATATCTTGAATAACCACATGAGCGTGATATACACCTGAATTCGAAGATAATTTTCCTCAGAGTGCAGGGCTTGGAAAACAGTGGAAATATGAAGATCAACCATGTCCCCACTAGCTTCGGTAAACACATCCACTAATGGAGTAGAATTGTCACTTGTCAACCATCCCAAGATACCCCACTTGGCCGCTTCATCTGCATCATACTTTTCTTCAGATTTTGCTGTACCAGTCCCCAAGGACAGGACTAGGAATCGACCATAATCCATAGGCGCTGTGGGGAAGAAGTCAGGATTCTTCCGAGTGATTTCCTTGGAAACTTCGCTCACGGCAACTAAAGTCTGGAAATTCAAAAGGAAATTAATGATAGGATTCATCAATATGTTACGAGTTATGCAAGTTCAAGAGCTGAAGATAAATGATAAACATACTGGATTATTTGCAGCCACACCACCATCAATCAGATTGAACTCTCTAACTTTGCCTGATGGGTCCTTGGTTTCAAAATAATGGGCAGGGAGGTAAGTTGGGGCAGCTGAAGTCCCGATGCATATATCAGATAAAAGGGCATCCGTGGATGGGTTGTTCTTCACCTAAAGCATAAAGCGGTACGTCTTGTAAGGACATATATTTTGCAGTGTGAAATGATTCTTTTCTCAAGTAACGCATAGAATTTTAAGAGTTGTGTTCGTATATATAACGAACCTGATAGCTTGAAAAGATTGTTGGCTGAAGGCGCTTGATGTCAAAAGTTGGGATCACAATGTTTGTCATGGTCTGGTGCAGGCGTTTATCTCCCAATTTTTCCTTGACAATGGTATGCAGAAATTTGCCATCGTATTTTGGTCCTCTCAAACTCTTGATCAGTTTTCCAGCAGAAGCCAATGGAGACCTATTGCCACAGAGTATACAGTTAGTATCTAGACATTTGAATGAGGAAATTTTTTTTTGTCTTAAAGCAGTACTTGATATACTATATTTAACTCATTATTATGGCATTCATATATGGGATTATTACCCGTCCTGGGGAAAGATTTTAGGGCAGTTCTCAAGGTAGAAGTCATTAATGTCTTTGGCGGCAAATAAAGGGCGGTTTTGCTCATTAGGGGTAGCTAGCATTGCAGTCACGAGGCCACCAGTGCTGGTGCCTGAAATCACATCAAAGTAGTCTGCAAGTCTTGCGTCTGCACCATCCAGCTTCTACAATTTGAATAGCAAAATATACTAGTCAGTGATAGGAGATGAAATCACGGAGTATTTTATGCCTGGAGAAAGTAATTAAACATTACAATTATATACCGATATAAATAAACTATATACCAATTATATGCCTGGAGAAAGTATTTTATGCCTGGAGCAAGTGTGATGTATTCTTTTGATGAAACTATTAATAAAAAGGCAAAAGCAAAAGCATAAAACTACAAAACAAACAGCCTCCGTGGAAGGTGGGAAAAGGCCGCATGCAAGACCTCAAGTGGACCAAGGAATCGTTCCCTGTACTTAGTTTCTTATTCTACTCTATTTTATATATCATCATGAGCTAGCACAGGCATAAGAAAATGCATGATCTTGCAGGTATACCTGAAGCTCGGACTCTAAAAAGGCAAGGATAGTTCCTGGTATGATTCCTCTTATTCCACCTCCATCGATGCTAAGAACAGTGATTTGGTTTCCAAAAGTTGGGGGTTGAATGGGTGATCTTAAAGTCTCGATATGAGAGATCGAGGAGGAATTCAAAGGCATTGCTAGGTAATAGTAATGATCAAGAGCCTAGAAGCGGAAGAGTTAGCAGTGCTGAAACTTGGGAGAGCCTTGGGAGATGTATATAGCTAGTGCTGAAATCTAATTAAGTTTTGAAACTTGTAATTTCCCAAAGGGAGTGCGGAGTTATTTATAGACTTCTGTGCTTCATGAAGCATGTAATTTTCAATAAAGTCGAAAGATTTTACTCACCCAAATTTGACCGTGTAATTTTCCTGGACGGGTCAAATTTTGAATGAGTCCTGATATTCTGCTGGCACGGCTCAAGTGGGACCATAAAGTTATGGACGAGGGAACAATTGAAGACTTCAAATTTATTAATCAAACAAAGATGACAATGGAATGGGAATGGTAGGTTTTCTTCCAGCACAACGAAATAAATTAATTCAAAACCTTGTTATCAAGTCATGTATGCCACGAAAAAGCAGTCAATTACAAATAAGCCACTCTAGTTGCTTTCATGATTGAAAAAGTCATGGAGGCACATTTTCGAGGTGATAATCCACAATAAACATGAAATTTGAAGAAACATGTGTTTGGAAAATTTTGTAACCGAAGTTTCGTCATTACAGCTAAAGAAATTTGAATGCAGTAGATTAATGTTCGCTTTGTGGAATATCCTTTAACTTGCATGCATTAAATTAAGCTGTTAGTTTCTTCGAAACAAAATGATAAATGACAATTAGAGGAGAGGGGCCCTTTGGTAATGATCTGCTAGATTCATGTAATTTTTTACTTTT